>Ga0163101_100004_pt1 | contig 252942 bp, 246 predicted proteins | sample TAMARWmetagpilot_2_FD_111548 | JGI IMG/M metagenome (GOLD analysis project Ga0163101, IMG submission 111548) | Phycosphere-associated microbial communities from TAMU algal ponds, Corpus Christi, Texas, USA - TAMU ARW1 11/11 metagenome pilot | ecosystem: Engineered > Artificial ecosystem >...
CCCGGGGGGAGGCCCGGCACAGAAGGGGGGTGGCGGCGCCCGCCCCCCCCACCAACGCCGCTGCCGCCGCCGGCCCCCGCCGTACCGTCCGGCGTCACCCAGTTTCGGAAAGACGAATCCTTGCGGACGAAACGGCCCTTCGTCTTTTTGGTGTCGTACCACTGGTCGTGCCATTCGCCGTCGATCAACAGGCCCATCGCCGTTTCCTCCGTTGCTGTCCCGTATGCCGTCTCAGGCCGGAGATAGGACAAAGTGCGCTCAGGGTCACCGCCCCTATGGCGAACGCACCGTCAACCGATCCGGTTCCCGCCGACATTTTCGCTTTACGGACCGCGTACACGGTGCTAGCCCGATCCGATCATGTTGACGATCCCGATGCGACGACCACGACGATGAATTTTGCCGGTTTTCCGGCCCCTTGCTGACGTCGTTTTTCCGTATCCGGACCCTTTTCCCATGACCGACCATCTTATTGCGCCCGAACGGGCGGAGTGCGCCGACGCGATCGAAGCCCTGCATGCCGAGGCGTTCGGGCCCGGCCGCTTCACCCGCGCGGCATTCCGGCTGCGCGAGCAGGGACCGCACGATCCCGCGCTTTCCTTCGTCGCCCTGTCGCCGGGCGGCGATCTGCTCGGCTCTGTGCGGCTGACGCCGGTCGTCACGGCGGAAAGCGGCCATCGCGGCCATCTGCTGGGGCCGCTGGCGGTGGCGCCCGACTACAAGAACCAGGGTTTCGGGCGCGCGCTGGTGCGGCGCGCGGTGGATGCCGCGTCGGCGACGCCGGGCAGCGCTTACGTGCTGCTGGTGGGCGATGCGCCCTATTACGCGCCGCTCGGTTTCCGGCAGGTGCCTGCCGGGCGCCTGCGGCTGCCCGGCCCGGTCGATCCGCGCCGGCTTCTGGCTCATCCGTCGGGCAACGATGAGATCATCCAAGAGCTGGCCGGTCTGGTCGGCTACGACCACGGGCAAGCCTTTCCGGCTGCGCAAGGCTGCGCCGGCTGACCTGGAGCCGCATACGACCGGGGCGGACCGTTACTCCGCCTTGCCCTCATCGTCCTTTTTCAGCGCGTTGAGCTTGGCGAAGACGGCATCGGCATCGATCTCGTCCTCGTCGCTCGCGGGCGCCGGCGTATGCGTGTCGCCGCTTTGAAAGACCGGCATGGATTCGGTCTGAGCGGCGGGCAGCAGCGTGTCGCCGGCCTCGGTCTCGGGCTCGGCCGGGCGGTTCTTGGCGGCTTTCTGCACTTCCATGTCCAGATCGATCTGCGAGCACAGGCCGAGCGCCACCGGATCGACCGGCTGCAGATTGGCCGAGTTCCAGTGAGTGCGGTTGCGCACCTGTTCGATCGTGTTCTTGGTGGTGCCGACGAGACGCGAGATCTGCGCGTCCTTCAGCTCGGGATGGTAGCGCACCAGCCACAGGATTGCGTTGGGCCGGTCCTGACGCTTGGAGACCGGCGTATAGCGCGGGCCCTTGCGCTTGGCCTGCGGCACGCGAACCTTGGGATCGGACAGTTTGAGCACATGGTTGGGGTCGGCTTCGCCCTTTTCGATCTCTTCGCGCGAAAGCTGGCCGGTGGTCACCGGGTCGAGCCCCTTGATGCCCTGCGCCGCTTCCTCGTCGGCGATCGCCTTGACCTCGAGCGGATGCAGCGCGCAGAATCTGGCGATCTGGTCGAAGGTGAGGCCGGTATTGTCGACCAGCCAAACGGCGGTCGCCTTGGGCATGAGAAGCTGGTTTGCCATCTGCGTGAACCTTTCGTGCGAATAAAGCTTTCCCGTTCGTCCGCGCCGGTGTCGCGGGCGTGGGCTGAGCCACCAATGTCCGGAAGATTTTGCCGATATACGCCGCGCGGCGCCCAAGTGCAATGCCGCGCATGGCTGTGAACAGTCATCTTTGTTTCATCAAAGCGTCACGTATCTGTCACCGGGCCGGGAAAAGACGGCTCCATCGCTGACCCGAGGGAGCTTCCACCATGCGCACAATCCTGTTGTCGTCCGCCGCCGCTGTCGCCTTGTCCGCCAGCCTTGCGGCCCACGCCCATGCCGACGCCTTCAACCGTGTCGCTTCCTTTCCGGTCAACACGAACATTCCCGACGCGATGGGGCAGGAGAGCGAAAGCTCCGCCGAGATCATCGACGCGACCGAGGACGGCATGATGCTGGTCTATTCGGACAGCCCGCTGGGCGGCATCGGCATGATCGACATTTCCGACCCTGCCAACCCGGCCGCCGCCGGCTTTGTCGCGCTCGACGGGGAGCCGACCGCCGTCGCCGTGCGGGCCGGCCATGCCATTGTCGGGCTGAACACGTCGGAAAGCTACACCGAGCCGTCCGGCACGATCGTTTCGGTCGATCTTTCTTCGGGTGAAGTCGCCCATGGCTGCGATCTGGGCGGCCAACCCGATTCGGTCGGCATCTCGCCCGACGGTTCGCTGGTGGCGATCGCCATCGAGAACGAGCGCGACGAGGATCTCAATGACGGCGTCATTCCGCAGATGCCGGCCGGCTTTGCCGTGACCTTCGCGCTCGATGGCGGTGCGATCGATTGCGACAGCCGGGTCGTTGCCGACCTGACCGGCCTGGCCGAGGTGGCGGGCGATGATCCGGAGCCCGAGTTCGTCGACATCAACACGGCCAATGAAGTCGTCGTCACGCTGCAGGAAAACAACCATATCGCCATCTTCAACGGCGAGACCGGAGAGATCGTCTCGCACTTTTCCGCGGGCGCCGTCGATCTCGACAATGTCGATATCGACGAAGAGCGCGCGCTGACCTTCGACGGCACGCTCCAAGGCGTCGTCCGCGAGCCCGATGCGGTGAAATGGCTGGACGAGAACCGGATCGTCACGGCGAACGAGGGCGATTATGAAGGCGGATCGCGCGGCTTCACCATCTTCTCCAAGGACGGCGACGCGCTCTACGAAAGCGGCCTTTCGTTTGAATATGAAGTGGCGATGATCGGCCACTATCCCGAGCGTCGCTCCGGCAACAAGGGTGTCGAGCCCGAGGGCATGGAGGTCGCCGAGATCGGTGGCGCGACCCACATCTTCCTCCTCAGCGAACGCGGCTCGGTGATCGGCGTCTACCGGGACAATCCGGAGGGCGAGCCGGAACTGGTGCAGATCCTGCCGACGGCGCTGGGCCCGGAAGGCGCGGTGGCCATCCCCGGACGCAATCTCGTGGCGGTGGCCAATGAAGTGGACCTGATCGAGGATGGCGGCGTGCGCAGCCATGTCACGATCTACGAGCTGGGCGAGGGTGAAGCGCAATATCCGACGATCCGCTCGATGATGGACGATGCGGGCCGCCCGGTCGGCTTTGGCGCCCTGTCGGGACTGGCGGCCGATCCCGAGCAGCCGGGCATTCTGTACGCTGTCAACGACTCGTTCTACGCGATGCAGCCGACGATCTTCACGATCGACGCCAACCAGACGCCGGCCCGGATCATTGCGGCAACGCGCGTGACGCGCGGCGGGGCCAATGCCCAGCTTCTCGATCTGGAAGGCATCACACCGGACGGAGAGGGCGGGTTCTGGCTGGCCTCGGAAGGCCGCACCGACCGGATGATCCCGCACGGGCTCTACCATGTGAACGCCGATGGCGAGATCGAGGAAAGCGTCGCTTTCCCGCCCGAACTGCTGGCGGTCGAAAAGCGGTTCGGCGCCGAAGGCGTGACCAGGGTCGGCGATACGCTGTGGGTCGCCATCCAGCGCGAATGGGCCGATGACGAGGACGGTTTCGTCAAGCTGGTCGCCTACAACACCGGAACCGAAGAATGGGGCGCGGTGCGCTATCCGCTCGAGCAAAAGGGCGCCGGCTGGGTCGGCCTGTCGGAGATCGTCGCCCATGGCGACCATGTCTACATCATCGAGCGCGACAACCAGATCGGCGCTGCGGCCGCGCTGAAGAAGATTTTCCGCGTGCCGCTGGCCGAGATGCAGCCGGCCGCACTTGGCGGTGAGCTTCCGGTCGTCAGCAAGGAAGAGGTGCGCGACCTTCTGCCCGATATGGCGGCCTTCGGCGGCTATGCGCTCGACAAGGTCGAGGGGCTCGCGGTGGACACCAATGGCGACTTCTTCGCGGTCACCGACAATGACGGCGTGGACGACTCAAACGGCGAGACGCTGTTCATGCGCCTCGGCCAGCTCGAAGGCTCCTGATCAAAGGCTGCCCGTCGTATCAGAAATGAAAACCGGGCCATGCGCCCGGCCTTCCTTGTTTTGCCGAGGCTCAGGCGACGTCGAGCACGATCTTGCCGGTGTGGGCGCCTTCCTCCATCCGCTCATGGGCGCGCCATGCGTCGGCGAGCGGGAAGATCATGTCGATGACCGGCGCGACCTTGCGCTGTTCGAGAAGCGGCCAGACGGCCTCGTCCAGTTCGCTGGCCAGCCGTGCCTTGAACTCGACTGAGCGGGCGCGCAGCGTCGAACCGGTATGCGTCAGCCGCTTCATCATCAGCTTGGAGAAGTCGGCCTCCGCTTTGCGGCCTTTCAGAAAGGCGATCTGGACGATGCGCCCGTCAATGGCTGCGGCCGAATAGTTGCGGTCGATATAGTCGCCGCCGACCATGTCGAGGATGACGTCGGCGCCGTGCCCGTCGGTCGCGTTCCTGACCGCATCGACGAAATCCTCGCTGCGATAGTTGATCGCCCGGTAGGCGCCAAGCGCGACGCAGGCCTTGCATTTTTCGTCGGTGCCCGCGGTGACGATCACCCGTGCCCCGAAGGCGACGGCAAGCTGGATCGCGGTCGTGCCGATCCCCGATGCGCCGCCATGCACCAGCATTGTCTCGCCGCGCCCGAGGCCGCCGCGCTCGAACACATTGTGCCAGACGGTGAAAAAGGTTTCCGGAACGGCGGCCGCTTCGGTGAAGGTGAAGCCGGCGGGTAGCGGCAGGCAGTTGCTGGCATGGGCGATGCAATATTCCGCATAGCCGCCGCCGGGAACCAGCGCACAGACCTGGTTGCCGGCGGACCAGCGCGAGACGCCCTCGCCGAGCGCGTCGATCGTGCCGGAGACTTCAAGCCCCGGCAGGTCGCTTGCGCCCTTGGGCGGCGGGTAGGCGCCCTGCCGCTGGAGCATGTCCGGACGGTTCACGCCCGCCGCGCGCACTGCAATGCGCACCTCGCCGGGTCCGGGTTCGGGGATCGGTCGCTGGACGGGTTGAAGGACCTTGGGGCCACCCGGTTCCGTGATGGCGATTGCGTTCATTTGCGGCATGTCTGATTATCCTGAGGTCTGGAATTGGGGCGTCTGTTGACGAGATGGTTGCGAGTGGCAACAGGCGAAGATTTGGGAGGCGGACATGATGGACGATGAAAAGCAGACGGCCTCGACGGCCGCTCATGTGATCGGCCGGGACATTGCGTCGATGTCGGTCGACGAGCTGGAACGGACTATCGGCCGCCTGCGCGAGGAAATCGCGCGGATCGAGGCCGAAATCGACGCCCGCGCGGTCACGCGCAGTGCCGCCGATGCAATTTTTCGAAAATAATGCGTCAGTGCCGGCCAATTCGCAAACCCGTTAACCGTGTGTTAAGCTTTACGGGTGTTAACTGGAATGGTTCGAATTTTGTTCGAATTCAACCAGAGTGACTTCGTTGCTTTGTTTGACGCCTCCCTGTTTAACTCCTGAGAGCCGTTTTTACGGCTCTTTTTTTTGACCTGATCTGGGATGGGACCGGCGGCGTGGGGCGTTAACCCTCCGTTAAGGATGCGCTTGCCCTCCTGTGCGAAAAGTCGGACAATCGTGGCGTTCAGCAGCGCGGCGCGCCAAAAGGTGCCTGCGAACGTCAGCAGGGATCGATCGGCATGTCAGGCGGCTCAAACACCATCCGTTTCATCGACCACAAGGTGGCATCGTCGTCCTTCACCGAGCTTTACGGCGAGGGGATGCAACTGGTCGAGGAAACGGCGGCCTATCTGGACGGGGAAGGCCGCAAGGAGGCCAAACGGCTGGGCCGGTCGACGGCGACGCTCTATGCGGCCGAGTCGATGCGGCTGACGACCCGGCTCATGCAGATGGCATCCTGGCTGCTGCTGCAGCGGGCGCTCGCCAACGGCGAAATGACATCGGACCAGGTGGACAGCGAAAAAAGCAAGATCCGCCTCGACACGATCTCGCCGGCTGCCGATCTGGAAAACTGGAACAATCTGCCCGAACGGTTCCGGGCGCTGGTTCACCGGTCGCTGCGCCTGCAGGCGCGCATGCAGCGCATGGATCTCGATCTTGGCGCCGACGATGCCGCCCGGTTCGACGACATCTCCGCCGACAATCCGGTCAACACGCAGATCAACCTGCTCAAGACGGCCTTTGGTGACCGGTGACCCTCTGGTCCGCCGTCCGATCACGCGCCGATACCGGCTGAAAACTATTTGTTCCTTTGTTTCAGCGCGGCGCTGTAATATGGCGCGCAGGGCAATGGCAGGGGCATTTTCGGGGATATCGGCATGACACGACGCTACTTCGGCACGGACGGGATTCGCGGCACCGCCAACAAGTCGCCGATGACGCCGGAGATCGCGATGAAGGTGGGCATGGCCGCCGGCGTCGCCTTCCAGCGCGGCCGGCACCGCCACCGCGTGGTGATCGGCAAGGACACCCGCCTGTCCGGCTACATGATCGAGAACGCGCTGGTTGCCGGCTTCACCGCCACGGGCATGGACGTGTTCCTTCTCGGCCCGGTGCCGACGCCGGGCGTTGCCATGCTGACGCGGTCGCTGCGCGCCGATATCGGCGTGATGATCTCGGCGTCTCACAACGCCTTCCAGGACAATGGCATCAAGCTGTTCGGGCCGGACGGGCACAAGCTGTCCGACGAGATCGAGATGAAGATCGAGCGGCACATGAACGAGGATCTGTCGGGCAAGATGGCCAAACCGACCGACATCGGCCGGGCCAAGCGCGTCGATGGCGATCTGTTCCGCTACATCGAGTTCGCCAAGCGGACCTTCCCGCGCGCCATGTCGCTGTCCAAGCTGCGCGTCGTCGTCGATTGCGCCAATGGCGCGGCGTACAAGGCCGCACCCTCCGCGCTTTGGGAACTGGGCGCCGATGTGGTGCCCATCCACGACAAGCCCGACGGCATGAACATCAACCGCGATTGCGGCTCGACCAACCCCAACTCGCTGCGTGCCAAAGTGCTGGAAGTGCGCGCCGATCTCGGCATCGCGTTCGATGGCGATGCTGACCGCATGCTTATCGTCGACGAAAAGGGCACGGTGGTCGATGGCGACCAGCTGATGGCCACGATCGCCGATGACTGGAAGCGCAACGAGATGCTGCGCGGCGGCGGGATCGTCGCGACGGTGATGTCCAATCTCGGCCTGGAACGCTATCTCGATGCTCAGGGGCTGGCACTGGCGCGCACCAAGGTGGGCGACCGCTATGTGGTCGAGCACATGCGCGCGCATGGCTACAATGTCGGCGGCGAGCAATCGGGACACATCATCCTGTCCGATTATGCGACGACCGGCGACGGGCTGATCAGCGCCTTGCAGATCATGGGCTGCATCGTCGGAAGCGGAAAACCGGCAAGCGAGGTGTGCGCCAAGTTCGAGCCGGTGCCGCAGGTGCTCAAGAATGTGCGGTTCGGCGGCGGCAAGCCGCTGGAAGACAAGCGGGTCAAGAGCGCTGTCGACGATGCCCGCGAAAAGCTCGGCAATACGGGCCGTCTCGTCATCCGCCCGTCGGGCACCGAGCCGCTGATCCGGGTGATGGCCGAGGGCGACGATCCGGTGCTGGTCGAGAGCGTTGTCGACGGGATCGTCGGCGTCATCGCCGATCTGAAGACGGCCGCCTGAACAAACCTTCCGCACATCGCTCCGCCGGCGCGCAGGTGCCTGTCAGTGCTCGTTGTCGCCTGTTCATGGTCAACAAACATGGTCAACAGACACGGTTAAGTGCACTTTAACCTTTCATGGTCATTCTTCCCGAGAGCTTTAACCTTGCCCGCAGACGAGCATGCCGGGTTGTTCGAGGGAACGAGTATGAACCATGCAGCCATGAAACTTGCTGCGTCGGCCGCCATGGTGGTCACGCTTGGCATGTCCGCAAACGCGGCCGACATCATAGAGCCGGTCGTCATCGAGACGCCGGTGCATTACCCCGAAGCCGTTCCGGCCAAGGTGTCAGGCTGGTACATCCGTGGCGATGTGGGCTATCTTTGGAGCGACTTTCGCGGCGCGGACTATCTGACCTACGGCGCGGGCGTTGCCGGTCATCCCGGCCTGCTGGAGGGTGAACTCAAGGGCTCGTTGTCCGTCGGCGGCGGCGTCGGCTACCAGATCAGCCATTATCTGCGCACCGATCTGACGCTCGACTACAACTTCAAGTCCGATTTCACCGGTACCTCGTCCGGCACCTGCACGATCGTCGGCGGCGGCGGACCCGCGGCTTGCTCGTCCACCGACACCACCGGCTACCACGCCTGGACGCTGCTGGCGAACGCCTATGTCGATCTGGGCACCTACAAGGGCATCACCCCCTATGTCGGCGCAGGTCTCGGCGGCGTCTACATGAAGTGGGACGATCTGAACAACACGATCGGGCCGGGCTTCGACCAGTCGGGCACGATCACCCACAGCGGTACGTCCGACTGGCGCTTTGCCTACGCGCTGATGGCCGGTGCCTCCTATGCGGTCAACCATCGGCTGTCGGTCGATCTCGGCTATCGCTACAAGCACATTTCCGGCGGACGCATGTTCGAATATGCCAGCGCCACCGGCCCGGGCTTCGACCGCGCGATCAATGTCCACGAAGTGCGGGCAGGCCTGCGCTACAAGTTCGGCGAATCGCACCAGCCCTACACGCCGCCGCCGCCGGTCTACGAGCCGCCGGTCGTCTACAAGTAAGCGGCCTTCCGCCATCATCGCAGAAGCCCGGCTGTCCTGCAGCCGGGCTTTTTGCCGTCTGCCCAGGCGGTGATGCCGATGCGTACGACCGGTAGCGTTTGTTCGGGCCGGTCTGCACCGGATTCCACGAGCCGTCGGCCGGCTGGCGGTTTTTTCCGTAGGCGGGAGTGTGTGACGGTGACGGCTGATAGAACCTGACCAGCTCATGATGTTTTGTCCATCATGACCAACCATCGACATCAACGCTGAACTTGCCCCGTGGCTATCCCGCCGTGGGCTTTTTTGTCGGTCTCAAACTGGTTTCGTCGATACGCGTGTCAGCCATGCCCATGCAAGGAGCTGTTAGGGGGAGTTGCCTTTCCGGACAGCTTGCTGATTATTTGGAGCTGATCCCAGCCAATCGAGCCGAGCGCATGTCCAACAATTCTGATCAATCTTCGCCCGTTTCACTGCGCGAGATGGAGCAGCGGGTGGCGCGACTCGAGGATGATGAGCTGGCAGCCGCGCGCAAACTCTACAATCACGCCCGTTGGATGGTGTCGCTGTTCATTGTGTTCATCAGCGTGATATTCGCGACGGTCGCGTTCATTCAGTTGTCCCAGTCAAATACGTACTTTGAGCAGATCGAGGCCGTTCTCGATCAAGGTCGAGAGGACATTGAAAAACTGACCGGGGGCGCTGGGTTTACCGGATACAGGCTTGACGGTGAATTCATCGACAACAATTTTCAAATGTATTGGAATGGTAGAAGTATTTATAGCGAAGATCGAAAGGCCGCTGAGCTTGTTTTTATTGGTAACATGTCAATGTATTCTATCGATGATCGGGTTGGTGATCTGGTGCTATCCGGAATTGAGTGGGATCATCAATCAATATTCACTCGTGTGTTCAGTGACTTGAGGGAAGATAGCCCATTGTTCTACAGGGCAATTTTGAGTAATGCGTCCCGGCCAACTGTCGTCAAAGAGGTATCTCCTGTCGGACAAACCGTCGGGGTCGTAATGCCTTTCCGGTATCGAGCAGAGTTCAACAGTTGCGATCAGTATGACAGGTTTGTGGCAATCGTACGTGGTGATCCGCCGCATCTGAGGACGGTGTTCACGCCCTTGTTTGCAAATGCAGTGCGGCCAGTTGGTCCGACTGACATCGCGGTCGAGCTGGTCGAGACGTTTCCGTTCCCCGAATGCGACTCGCTGCCAGCGTCTTTCAGCGTGCGCGAACTCATGCAGGAAGGCGAGACGGAGCAGTAGTTTGGATTGCGTCGATGCCGAAGCCTTTGCGGCCCCTTTTTGATTGCCAAGTACGATTTTGTTTCTTTCATGTTCCGTTGTTGAACGGGGATGGATGCCATGCCGCAGCGCACCCGAAAATTGGAGCGCCGGGGCTGGTATCGGCACCCCCGGCACCGCGATCCCGATGACGGGCTGTTCTGGCAGTGCCGCCTGAAGATGGGGCGCGTGCACCGCGGGCCGACCGGCTGGGTCTGGACCAGTTATTGCGGCGATCGTGCTTGGGGTTTGAAGGCGAGCAAGGAAGAGGCCAAGCGCGAGGTCGAGAAGCGCGCCGATCTGGGCCGAATCACCGCGCAGTGCTGGCCGAAGGGTTGACCGGTGGCCTTGGCAGGTTCACCCGGTCGGATGATGGAACATCCATGCAACCTGCTGTGTCAGTTCTGTGCCACTTTTCCCGACATGTTCATGCACCGTTCGTCCCAAACCTGCAAAACTTGCACGGTAAGAGACCATCAGACTTGAAGGAATGCAAGGGTTCCGGTATGCGCGGCGGCGGGACACCTCCCCCCAACGGGAGGCAGCTATCTGAAAGGGTAGAGACATGACAGCTGACCCCGTCAAGCCGGACATTCGTCCGGCCAATATCCGTTTTTCATCCGGCCCCTGCGCGAAGCGTCCGAACTGGTCTGCCGACCGGCTCGAAACGGCTCCGCTTGGCCGTTCCCACAGATCCAGGATCGGCAAGGCCCGGCTCCAGCTGGCGATCGAGCTGACGCGCGAGTTGCTGCGCGTTCCGGACGATTACCGCATCGGCATCGTGCCGGCGTCCGACACCGGAGCCGTCGAGATGGCCATGTGGTCGCTGCTCGGCGCGCGCGGCGTCGACATGGTTGCCTGGGAGAGTTTCGGCTCGGGCTGGGTGACCGATGTCGTCAAGCAGCTCAGGCTGGACGATGCGCGCACGATCTCGGCCGATTATGGCGAACTGCCGGACTTGTCTCAGATCGATTTCGACCGCGATGTCGTCTTCACCTGGAACGGCACGACATCGGGCGTGCGCGTGCCGGACGGCGACTTCATCCCGGCCGACCGGCAAGGCCTGACGATCTGCGACGCCACGTCGGCCGCTTTCGCCCAGCGGCTTGATTTCGCCAAGCTCGATGTCACCACTTTCTCCTGGCAGAAAGTGCTGGGCGGCGAGGGCGGCCATGGCGTCATCATCCTTTCGCCGCGTGCCGTCGAACGCCTCGAAGCCTACACGCCGGCCTGGCCGTTGCCGAAGATCTTCCGCCTGACCAAGGGCGGCAAGCTGATCGAGGGCATCTTCAAGGGCGAGACGATCAACACGCCCTCCATGCTGTGCGTCGAGGACTATATCGATGCGCTTCAATGGGCCAGATCGATCGGCGGGCTGGACGCGATGATCGCCCGCGCCGACGCCAATCTCGATGCCATCCAGTCCTTTGTCGACGCGGTCGACTGGCTGGAGAATCTCGCCGCCGATCCGCAGACGCGCTCCAACACGTCCGTGTGCCTGAAGATCACCGACCCGGCTGTCACGGCCATGGACGAGGCCGGGCAGGCCGCGTTCGCCAAGGCGATGGTCTCGGCGCTGGACGCCGAAGGCGCGGCACTCGACATCGGCGCCTATCGCGACGCGCCGCCGGGCCTGCGCATCTGGGCCGGCGGCACTGTCGAGACCGCCGATCTCAAGGCGCTGATGCCCTGGCTGCAATGGGCTTTCGACATGCAGAAGGCGTCGCTCAAACAGGCGGCCTGATTCCCCTTGCGCCATCCCCTCGTGCTTCGAGGCTCGCAACCATTCCCTCATCGTGAGGTGCGAGCGTAGCGAACCTTGAAGGGCGCGGGAATGGCTGCTCACACCTCAGCATGAGGGGATGGATCAGTTGCCAAAGGCTCGCCATCCCGTTCCAAACACACAGGAAAAGACCCGTGACAAAACCCCGTGTTCTCGTTTCCGACAAACTGTCGCCCACCGCCGTCCAGATATTCAGGGACCGCGGCGTCGACGTCGATTTCCAGCCCGACCTTGGCAAGGACAAGGACAGGCTGCTGGAGGTGATCGGCCAGTATGACGGCCTCGCCATTCGCTCGGCGACCAAGGTGACCGAAAAGCTGATCGCCGCAGCCGACAATCTCAAGGTGGTCGGCCGCGCCGGAATCGGCGTCGACAATGTCGACATTCCTGCCGCATCGCGCCGCGGCATCATCGTCATGAACACGCCGTTCGGCAATTCCATCACCACCGCCGAACATGCGATTTCGATGATGCTCGCCGTCGCGCGGCAGATTCCGGCCGCGGACATCTCCACCCGCGCCGGCAAGTGGGAAAAATCGAAATTCATGGGCGTCGAGATCACCGGCAAGACACTGGGCGTGATCGGCTGCGGCAATATCGGTTCGGTCGTCGCCCAGCGCGCGATCGGGCTGAAGATGAACGTCATCGCGTTCGACCCTTTCCTGTCGGAAGAGCGCGCCATGGATCTGGGCGTCGAGAAGGTGGAACTGGATGAACTTCTCGATCGTGCCGACTTCATCACGCTGCACACGCCGCTGACCGACAAGACGCGCAACGTGATCGACGCCGCCGCCATCGGGAAGATGAAGGACGGCGTGCGCATCATCAACTGCGCGAGGGGCGGGCTCGTCGACGAGGCGGCTCTTGCGGAGGCGCTCAAGGCCGGCAAGGTGGCCGGCGCCGGCATCGATGTGTTCGAGATCGAGCCTGCGACCGAAAGCCCGCTGTTCGACATCCCCAATGTCGTCTGCACGCCGCATCTGGGCGCCTCGACCACCGAGGCGCAGGAGAATGTGGCGCTGCAGGTGGCCGAGCAGATGAGCGACTATCTGGTCAAGGGCGCGGTGACGAATGCGATCAACATGCCGTCGATCAGCGCCGAGGAAGCGCCGATCCTCAAGCCGTTCGTCAAACTGGCCGAGGTGCTCGGCGCCTTCGTCGGCCAGGTCGCCGAGTCGGCCATTCTCGAAGTGGAGATCCTCTATGACGGCTTGACGGCGGAGCTGAACACAAAGGCGCTGACCAGCGCGACGCTGGCCGGCTTGATCCGGCCGCAGGTGGCCGATGTCAACATGGTCTCCGCGCCTGTCATGGTCAAAGAGCGCGGCGTCATCGTCTCGGAGGTCAAGCGCGACAAGTCGGGCGTGTTCGACGGCTACATCAAGCTGACCGTCAAGAGCGCCAACCAGACCCGCTCGGTGGCCGGCACGGTCTTCGCCGACGGCAAGCCGCGCTTCATCCAGATCAAGGGTATCAATCTGGACGCCGAGATCGGCCGCAACATGGTCTATACGACCAACAATGACGCGCCGGGCATCATCGGCATTCTGGGCACGACCTTCGGCGACAATGGCGTCAACATCGCCAACTTCCAGCTTGGCCGCAACCGGCCCGGCGGCGATGCGATCGCGCTTTTGTATGTCGACGATCCGGTGCCCGAACATGTGCTCGACAAGGTGCGCGGGTTCCCGGAAATCCTGTCGGCCAAGCCGCTGGTGTTCGACGTCTAGGATTGGATAGCGTGATCCGGCCGCTCAGCCTTGACCGGCCGGCTTGCGTTCCGCCAGCCAGATGCCGCCGATCACCAGGACCATGGCGATGGCGTGGTGCACGCCGAACACCTCGCCGAGGATCAGGACGGCCATGACGGTGCCGATCACCGGGACCAGATTGACGAACAGGCCCGCCCTGTTTGAGCCGATCATCTCGACGCCGCGCATGAAGAAGACCTGTGCGAAGATGGCGGGGAAGACGGCGGTGTAGATGGCGACGAGCCAGCCCTGCATGTCCGGCACGATGCCCGCCGGCGAGCGCCACTCGAGAAAGGCAAACGGCCAGGAGACGACCATGGCAGAAAACGCCATGGCAAGCATCATCGATTTCCAGTGCAGGTCGGGCTTGTAGCGCAGCGCCACCGAATAGCCGGCATAGAGCAGGCAGGCCAGCGCCATGAAGGCATCGCCCCGGTTGATGACCAGTCCGACAAGCTGCTCGAGACTGCCGTTGGACGCAACGAAGGCGATGCCGATCAGCGACAGGAGAAAACCGACGATCTGCGCCGGGGTCACGCGGGTCCGAAAGACCGCGAAATTGAGCAGGAAGATGAACATGGGAATGCCGGCCTGCCAGATCGCCACATTGATCGCCGATGTGTGGTTCAGCGCAGAATAGAGCGCGACGTTGAAGCCGGCAAAACCGGTTGCGCCATAAATGAACAGCAGCGGCAGGTGCCGCACGATCTTTTGCCGGTCGGCCCAGAATTGCGGGCCGGCAATGACCAGAAGGATCGTGAAGGCCATCATCCAGCGCACGCTGGTCAGGATCATCGGCGAGATGTGGCCGACGGCGAGCTTGCCGGCCACCGCATTGCCGCCCCAGAAGATGGTGGTCATCACCAAAAGCAGATAGGCGAGGCGGTTGACCTGGGCGGTCGGTGCGTCCTGGGCCGGCATGAAGGCTCCGTGTTCGGCGGTCGGACGGCCTACATGGCGCAGCATCGGCCGATTTGCGAGGAAAAACCCGTCACCGAGGCAATTCGCCGGCGTCGCGGCCTCGCGCTTTGGCTCCGGCGCGTTTATAGACGGCCCGTTTGTTTCAAACCGGCAAGGGGAAGACGGCGGCATGGCCAATGTGGTGGTTGTCGGCTCGCAATGGGGCGACGAGGGCAAGGGCAAGATCGTGGACTGGCTGTCCGAGCGCGCCGATGTGGTGGTGCGCTTCCAGGGCGGGCACAATGCCGGCCACACGCTGGTGGTCGACGGCACGGTCTACAAGCTCTCGCTGCTGCCCTCGGGCGTCGTTCGCGAGGGCAAGATGAGCGTCATCGGCAATGGCGTTGTTTTCGACCCGCACGCCTTTGTCGCAGAGCTTGGCCGGCTGGCCGAGCAGGGCGTCGATATCGGTCCCGACCGGTTGCGCATTGCCGAGAACACCGCGCTGATCCTGTCGGTGCATCGCGAACTGGACGCGCTGCGCGAGGACGCGGCGTCCAATTCGGGCACCAAGATCGGCACGACGCGCCGCGGCATCGGCCCGGCCTATGAGGACAAGGTGGGCCGCCGCGCGGTTCGCGTCATGGATCTGGCCAACATGGAGACGCTGCCGGCCAAGGTCGACCGGCTGCTGACACACCACAATGCGCTGCGACGCGGCCTGAACCAGCCCGAGATCGGCCATGATGCGCTGATGGAGGAGCTGTCTTCGGTCGCCGATGCGATCCTGCCGTTTGTGGACAGGGTCTGGAAGGTGCTCGACGACAAGCGCCGTGCCGGCGCGCGCATCCTGTTCGAGGGCGCGCAGGGCACTTATCTGGACATCGATCACGGCACCTATCCGTTCGTGACCTCCTCCAACACCATCGCCGGCCAGGCGGCGACCGGATCGGGCATGGGTCCGGGCGCCATCGATTATGTGCTGGGCATCACCAAGGCCTACACGACGCGTGTCGGCGAGGGGCCATTCCCGACCGAACAGGACAATGAGGTGGGCCAGTATCTTGGCGAACGCGGCCACGAGTTCGGCGTCGTCACCGGACGCAAGCGCCGCTGCGGCTGGTTCGATGCGGTGATGGTGCGCCAGGCGGTTGCGGTCAACGGCATCACCGGCATCGCGCTGACCAAGCTCGACGTGCTCGACGGCATGGAGGAGATCAAGGTGTGTGTCGGCTACGAGCTGGACGGCGCGCGGATCGACTATCTTCCGGCGAGCCAGGGCGCGCAGGCGCGGCTGACGCCGGTCTATGAGACGCTGGAAGGATGGAGCGGGACGACCGCAGGCGCGCGGTCCTGGAACGATCTTCCCGCGCAAGCGGTCAAATATGTGCGTCATGTCGAAGAACTGATCGGCGCGCCGGTGGCCATTTTGTCCACCTCGCCGGAGCGGGACGATACGATACTTGTGACCGACCCGTTTCAAGACTAGTTTGGCACCTCAAGAACGGGCGCATAGCGGATTGAATTCATGGCAGATTTTGCTGCGATTCTGAAAAAGACCCTCGACAAGATGGGGGAAACGACGCCGGAGGTGCGCGCCCAGGTCTATGACAAGGCGCGGCAGACGGTGCAGCGGCAGATCGACGCCATGGCCAGCCAGCCGCCGCAGGCGGCCATCGACCGACAGTTCGAGAAACTCGAATCGGCGATCGCCGAAATCGAGGCCGGTTATGCGGCGCCGATCCCGGACGAGGCACCAGCAGACGCCGAGCCGGACCTGCCGCCCGCCGCAGAGCCGGAACCGGCCGAACCGGACCAGCCTGCCGAACCGGAAGCCACGGTCGAGCCGGAGCCCGCGCCGGAAGCCGGGTTCGTTGGCGAAACGGTGCCCGAGGCCGAGCCCGAACCAGAGCCGGATGAGGCGTCGGAGCTCGAACCAGAGCCGGATGCGGCGCCGGAGCCCGAACCCGAAGGTGCCGCGGACACCGTTGCCGAGCAGCCGGCCGATTCCTGGCAGGCGCCTTCGGCTGACGTGTCGGCGGATGAGACGGTTTTCGACGAACCGGTCGTGCCCGACGCGCCGTCTTTCGATACGCCGGCCGAACCGGACCCCACCGTCGACGATGTGATTTCATCGCTCGACGACGTGGTCGCCGGGCAGGCGGACACGGTTCCAGAAGACCCGTTTGCGCTCGACACGCCGCCCGATGGCGGCGGGCTGGAACGGCCGCCGGATGCCGACGCCGAACCGCCCATGCCGCGCGCCGAGGACCATGACCCGCTGCTCGATTTCCTCAGCGAGGAACGCGAGACCATGGCCGAAGCGGACAGCGACGCCGACCGGGCCGTCGATGTGCTGTTCGGCGAACCGGTCGCCGGCACTGCTCCGGACGTGGCCGCCACGAGCGGAGCCGGCAACGACCTGATCGGCGAGCCGGCCGACGCGGATGTTGCGGAACCGGCGGAAAAGCCCCGCCGCGGCGGCTGGCTGATTGCCGCCGCGGTGCTCGTCGTTCTGCTGGCGGGCGGCGGCTATGCGGCCTATGTCAACCAGGAGCCGCTTCGCGCCTTCCTGTCGGGCCTGGGGGGCGCCGCGTCCCAAACCGATGAGGGCGACGTGCCTGTGCGCACGGTGGAAACGACGCCCGTCAATGCGGACAGCGGCGATGCGGGCGAAGATGCGCCCGCCGAAGCGACGCCTCCCGAGACGGTCGATGCCGGCAGCGGCGATGACGGCGTCCAGAAGTTCACGCAGCGCCTGACCGAGGATGGCCGCGAGATCGACGAAGGCCCGGCACCGGGGGCGGTCGCCCCCGGCGAGGGCAGTTCGGTTGCCGGCCAGACGGCGGGCAGCGAGGATGCGACCGCGCCCGATGCCGGAACGCCCGGGGCACCGGCCACCGACGCGCAGGACGGCATTGCCGTCGGCCAGCGCACCATTTTCTACGAGGAACGCACCGGAACCCAGCCGGGCACCGCGATGCAAGGTTCGACCGTCTGGTCGGTGGTGCAGGAATCGCCCGGCGGCGATCTGCCGCTCGAACCGGCGATCCGTGCCCAGTCGTCGATCCCGGATCTGGGACTGGCGCTCGAAGTCACCATCCGCCGCAATGGCGATGTGACCTTCCCGGCCAGCCATATCGTCGAACTGTTCTTCACTGTGCCCGACACGTTCGAGGGGCGCGGCATCGCCGATGTGCAGCGCATCACGTTCAAGAACACCGAGCAGGACCCCGGCAGCGCGCTGATCGCGGTGCCCGCGCCGATCGACACCAACATCTTCCTGGTTGCGCTGACCGACGCGCAAACGGCCGTGCAGACCAACACCTCGCTGATGCTCAGCCAGGGCTGGGTCGATATTCCGATGCAGTATGTGTCGGGCCGGCGGGCGCTGATCACGCTCGAAAAGGGCGCGGCGGGCGATGCGGTCTTCCGCGAGGTGTTCGAGGCCTGGGAGGCGGCGCCGCTGGGTGATGCAAGCGGGGGCTGAGCCCCGGCGACAACCTGGTTCCTTGGTACAAAAAGCCCCCGTCCGGCAAAGGCCAGGCGGGGGCTGTTGGTAGATGCGCTGCCGCTGCCGGACGTTCCCGCTCAGCCCGCGTGTTCGAGCTGGGCCGGCGGCGCGTTCAGCTTGGCGGCGGCCGCGACCATCGCCTTTTGCACTTTTTCGAAGGCGCGGACCTCGATCTGGCGGACGCGCTCGCGCGAGATGTCGAATTCGCCGGAAAGTTCCTCGAGCGTCAGCGGATCCTCGGACAGGCGGCGGGCCTTGAAGATGCGCTGTTCGCGTTCGTTGAGCACCTCCATCGCCTCGCGCAGCATGGCCCGGCGATGGTCCAGTTCGTCCTCCTCGATCAGCATCTTCTCCTGGCTGTCGCTCTCGTCGACGAGCCAGTCCTGCCACTGGCCGCTCTCGCCCTCGGCGGCGCGGATCGGCGCGTTCAGGGAGGCGTCGCCGCTGAGGCGCTGGTTCATCGACAGGACCTCTTCCTCGGAGACCTGAAGGTCGGTCGCGATCTTCTTGACCTGCTCCTCGTTGAGGTCGGCATCGCCCAGTGCCTGGATACGGCTCTTGGCCTTGCGCAGGTTGAAGAACAGCCGCTTCTGGTTGGCGGTCGTGCCCATCTTCACAAGGCTCCACGAGCGCAGGACATATTCCTGGATCGAAGCCTTGATCCACCACATTGCGTAGGTGGCGAGACGGAAACCGCGCTCGGGATCGAATTTCTTGACGGCCTGCATCAGGCCGACATTGCCTTCGGAGACCACCTCGCCCATCGGCAGGCCGTAGCCGCGATAGCCCATGGCGATCTTGGCGACCAGTCGCAGATGCGAGGTCACAAGCTTGTGGGCGGCGTCGGTGTCGTCATGCTCGTGATAGCGCTTGGCGAGCATGTATTCCTCGTCGGGCTGAAGCATCGGAAAGCGGCGGATTTCCTCCATGTACCGCGAAAGTCCGTTACTGCCGCCGGCAAGGCTCGGTAGTGTGTTCTGGGCCATAGTTAGCACCCTTTCTCCCATGATGGCTCCCGCAGAAATGCGGCAAGCAAGATGCATATGCGCCAATTCATGCACGCCTATGCCGCCGCTGAACGCGGCTTTGCGCTATAAATGGTGGCGAATGCCAATGATTTCAAGTGTTTCTAGAAGCGCCTCAATTCCTCGGCGACACGTGCCATGTCGGCAGGCATGGCGACCTCGAACCGCATCAGATCGCCGGTCGAGGGATGGATGAAGGCGAGCGTCCTGGCGTGCAGCGCCTGCCGGCCGAGCGCCTCGACCGCCGCGCGTGCCGTTTCGGGCACCGCGCGCGCCTTGGAGCGGAAGCCGGCGCCGTAGACGTCATCGCCGATCAGCGGATGGCCGATATGGGCCATGTGCACGCGGATCTGGTGGGTGCGGCCCGTTTCCAGCGTGCAGGCGACAAGGCTGGCGACGGGTTTCGCCGGCGGGCCGAAGCGCGTCTCCACCGAAAAACGGGTCACGGCGTGGCGCGCGTCCGGCTGGCTTTCGGAGACGACGGCCTGTTTGGTGCGGTCGCTGCCGGACCGGCCGAGATGCGTGGCGATCGTGCCGGCGTTCCGGTCCGGCGCGCCCCAGACCAGCGCCTGATAGGTCCGTTCCATGGCGCCGGTGCGGCCGTGGTCGGCAAACTGCCCGGACAGGTGCTTGTGGGCGGCGTCGGTCTTGGCGACGACCATGACGCCGCTCGTGTCCTTGTCGAGCCGGTGCACGATGCCCGGGCGCTTGACGCCGCCAATGCCCGACAAGGTGTCGCCGCAATGGTGGATCAGCGCGTTGACCAGGGTTCCGGTCGGGTTGCCGGCGCCGGGATGGACGACCATGCCGGCCGGCTTGTCGATGACGATCAGCGTATCGTCCTCGTACACCACCGAAAGCGCGATGGCCTCGGCCTGTGGCTCGGGATCGGCGGGCGGCGGCAGGTCGATGCGCGCGACATCGCCTTTGCGCATCGAGCGTCGCGGCTCGCGCACCACGGTGTCGTTGACCGTCACGCGCCCGTCCTCGATCAGCGCCTTCAGGCGGCTGCCGGAAACCGTGCCGTCCAATGCGGCGGCGAGAAACCGGTCCAGGCGCTGGCCGGCATCGTCGGGCCCGGCGGTCACGTCTTCCATTTTGCCGCGTTCCTCTGTAGGGCAGGGCCATTGTCTGCCGGTGCTATCGGGCGCCGGCGCCGCAATCAATAGGACCGAGATGAACCAGTTGCCGCCGGAGCTTGCCGAAGAGGCGCCGCTCGATCCCGCCGCCGAGCGCGTGCGGCGCAAGATGGTGCGGCTCCTGGCCGTGTCGATCGGCATCATGTTCGTCGGTGTCTTTGCCGTGCTGGCGGCGATCGTCTGGCAATTGGGCGAGGCGACCACATCTTCGCTGACGCGCGGCGATCTGATCGTGCCGGACGGTTTCGCGGTCCTTGAGAGCGATCTGACGGCCGATGCCATCATGCTGCGCGGCACGGACGGCAACGGCGCGCAGCGGGCCTTGATCTTCGACCGCGCCTCGGGGACGCTGACCGGCGATTTCGCGATCATCGCCGGCGATGGTGTGCCGTCCGCCCGTTAGACCCAAATTGTCGCATTCTCGACAGAAATTTCGTCGTCAACGCCAAATTGATTTGATTGTACCCCTTTACAACCGGGGGCGATGTTCGATTTGATGAGGGTGTCGGCGGTATGGAAGTTTTCGCCGGCGACGGGGTTCAAAAAGCGGAGTGGAAAGCCATTTCCAGAGGCGCAGCAGTCAAGTTCGACGGTGTTCAGAAAAGCTACGACGGTGAAACGCTCGTCGTCAAAGACCTCAATCTCGATATCGCCCGGGGCGAATTCCTGACAATGCTTGGGCCTTCGGGGTCCGGCAAGACCACCTGCCTGATGATGCTGGCCGGTTTCGAGCCGGCGACGCATGGCGAGATCTATCTCAACGAGCAGGGCATCAACAATGTGCCGCCGCACAAGCGCGGCATCGGCATGGTGTTCCAGAATTACGCTCTGTTCCCGCACATGTCGGTGGCCGAGAATCTCGCGTTCCCGCTGCAGGTGCGCGGGGTCGGCAAGGCCGAACAGGAAGACCGCATCAGGCGGGCCCTCGACATGGTCGAACTGGGCGCGTTCGGCGGCCGGCGGCCGGCGCAGCTTTCGGGCGGCCAGCAGCAGCGCGTCGCGGTGGCGCGCGCGCTCGTGTTCGATCCCGAACTGGTGCTGATGGACGAGCCGCTGGGCGCGCTCGACAAGCAGCTGCGCGAGCAGATGCAGTACGAGATCAAGCACATTCACGAAAATCTTGGCGTCACCATCGTCTATGTGACGCACGACCAGACCGAAGCGCTGACCATGTCGGATCGTGTGGCGGTCTTCAATGACGGCGTGATCCAGCAATTGTCGTCGCCCGACGTTCTTTATGAGAGCCCGCAAAACTCCTTCGTCGCCCAGTTCATCGGCGAGAACAACAAGCTTTCGGGCGAGGTTGTCGCGATGGACGGCGCCAATTGCGAGGTGCGGCTCGACGATGGAACGCTGCTGGTTGCCGATCCGGTCAATGTCAAGGGCGCCGGCAGCAGGACCACGGTTTCGCTGCGGCCCGAGCGGATCGAACTGGCGCCATCCGACGAGCCGGAAAACGTGCTCGACGGCAAGATCGAGGAACTGATCTATCTGGGCGATCACATTCGCGTGCGCATGAACGTGGCCGGCAATGACGAGTTCATCGTCAAGGTCCGCAACCGGCGCGACAAGCGGCCGATCTCGGAAGGCGACATGGTCAAGGTCGGGTGGTCGGCCTCGGACTGCAAGGCGCTCGACGCCGTGGCGTGAGCGCGCAACGAAATTGACCGCGGGCAGTGGTGCCCGGGGCAATGGGGACAGCGCGTTCGGCCATCCGCCGGGGCTGTCCCGGACAAAAAAGGGAGCAATCAATGAAACTCAAGTCAATTCTCATGGCGACCGCGGCGGCTGGCGTGCTGGCTTTGCCGGCGTTTGCCGAAGGCGACATGTCGCTGGCCGAGGCGCCCTGCGAGAACTGCGCCGATGAACTGACCGTCGTCTCCTGGGGCGGCGCCTATCAGAATTCGCAGATCAAGGCCTATTCGGAGCCCTATGCCGAGGCGACGGGCGTGACCTTCGTTTGGGACGAATCCTCGGCCGAGGCCGTTGCCAAGCTGCGCGCCATGAGCGAAGCCGGCAACGTGACCTGGGACGTCGTCGACGTGGTGGCTTCGGATGCCATCCGCCTGTGTGACGAGGGTCTTGCGATCGAGATCGACGGCGCGACCGAACTGGCCCCCGCTCCGGACGGCACGTCGGCCGACGATGATTTCGGCGTGCTGCGCGTCAACGACTGCTTCGTGCCGCAGATCGTTTATTCGACGACATTCGGCTATCGCACCGATGTGGCCGAGTGGAACGGTGCCGTGCCCGACGACATCTGCGACATCTTCGACCTGGAAACCTTCCCGGGCAAACGGTCTCTGCAGCGGCGTCCGATCGACAACATGGAATGGGCGACATACTGCAACGGCACACCGAAAGATGAAATCTACGATGTGCTGAGCACCGACGAGGGTATCGCAGCCGCGCTCGCCAAGCTCGACACGATCAAGGACCAGGTCGTCTGGTGGACGGCCGGTGCCGAGACGCCGCAGCTGCTGGCCGACGGCGAAGTCGTGATGGGTTCGACGTTCAACGGCCGCTTGTTCTCGGCGATCGCCGAGCAGGACCAGCCCATCGCCATGATGTGGGACATGCAGTCGTTCGACCTTGACGGCTGGATCATTCCGGAGGGCCTGGACGAGGCACGCCTCAACCGCGCCAAGCACTTCCTGAAGTTCGCCACCGACACGCAGCGTCTGGCGGACCAGGCCAAGTACATCTCCTACGGCCCGGCTCGCGCATCGTCCGCGCCGCTGGTGGGCACCCATGCCGAGCTTGGCATCGACATGGCGCCGCACATGCCGACCGATCCGGCGAACGCTGCCAACGTCCACAATTACGACTACACCTGGTGGGCCGACAATCGCGACGACATCGACGCGAAATTCCAGGCCTGGCTGGTTCAGTAAGGCCAACGACAACCGGACACGGCGCCCCGCGCCGTGTCCGATCCTGATTTTGAGAGCATTTTCTGACGACCCGGATATTCAGCGGGGATTGCGATGAGCAGCGCCACCGACACACCGACCGATGCAATTGCGGGCGACGGCATCGTGCGCGCCGCCGATGGAACCCCGCTCAAGCGCAGCCTGGCGCGCGCGCTGCGCCGCGAAAAGCTGCGGTCCTTCCTGCTGATCGCGCCGCTTCTGGCCTTCGTCGTCATTTCCTTTCTTTTGCCGATCGCCGACATGCTGTTCCGGTCGGTCGAGAACAACATCGTCCGGGACACGATTCCGGAGACCGTGCAGACGCTGGCCTCCTGGGACGCCGACAGCGGCGAACTTCCGGACGAGCGCGTCTTTGCGGCCCTTTACCGCGATCTGCAGATCGCCGTTGAAAAACGGATTCACACCCGGCTCGGCTCGCGGTTGAACTATGAAAAATCCGGCATGTCGGGCCTGTTCCGCAAGACCGGGCGGGAGGTGCGCCGGTTGGAGGCCGAAGGGCCTTTCAGGGAGCGGTTCATCGAGATCGACGAGGATTGGGCCGATATCGAGGTCTGGGCGGTGATCAAGCGCTACAGCCCGCCCTATACGCCGGGCTACTTCCTCAACGCGGTGGATGCGGAACTGACCGCCGAGGGCGTCGAGATGAAGCCGGAGAACGAGCGCATCTATCTGACGCTGTTCTGGCGCACGCTCGTGATGAGCCTGATGATCACGCTGTCGTGCCTGCTGCTCGGCTATCCGATCGGCTATCTTCTGTCGCACCTTCCGGCACGCTCGGCCAACCTTCTGATGATCCTGGTGCTGCTGCCGTTCTGGACCTCGCTTCTGGTGCGCACCTCGGCCTGGAAGGTGCTCCTGCAGCAGCAGGGGGTGATCAACGATTTCCTCGTCTGGATCAACCTGATCGACGATGCCGGGCGGCTGGTGATGATCAACAACCAGACCGGCACGATCATCGCCATGACGCACATCCTCCTGCCGTTCATGATCCTGCCGCTCTATTCGGTGATGCAGACCATCTCGCCGTCCTATGTGCGCGCCGCCAAGAGCCTTGGCGCGAGCGACTGGACGGCATTCTGGCGGGTCTATTTCCCGCAGACCGTGCCGGGCATCGGCGCCGGCGCGATCCTCGTCTTCATTCTGGCGATCGGCTACTACATCACACCCGAACTGGTCGGCGGCACAAGCGGTATCTTCATATCCAACCGCATCGCCTATCACATATCGACGAGCCTGAACTGGGGACTGGCGGCCGCGCTGGGCACCATCCTTTTGCTGCTCGTCATGGCGCTGTTCTATGTCTATGACCGGATCGTCGGCATCGACAATGTGAAGCTGGGCTAGGGAGCAGCAAACATGTCATCACCCTTGCCGCCCTATGCCTCGACGCTGCAGCTCACCTGGTTCTATGCGTTCCGGGTCATTTGCGGGCTGATCTTCTTCTTCCTGATCTTTCCGATCCTGGTGATCGTGCCGCTGTCGTTCAACGCGGAGAACTTCTTCACCTTCACGCCGGGCATGCTGCGGCTCGATCCGGATGCCTACTCGTTCAAGCACTATGTCGACTTCTTCACCAACCCGGACTGGCAGCAGGCGCTCTACAATTCGGTGACGATCGCGCCGGCTGCGACGATCCTGGCCACGGTGCTCGGTACGCTGGCGGCGATCGGCCTTTCCCAGGCGCATGTGCCCTACAAGTCGGCGATCATGGCGATCCTGATCTCGCCGATGATCGTGCCGTTGATCATCTCGGCGGCGGGTATGTATTTCTTCTATTCGCGGCTCGGGCTCCAGGGCACCTATATCGGCGTCGTGCTCGCCCACGCGGCGCTCGGCACGCCGTTCGTGATCATCACCGTGACGGCGACGCTGGTCGGCTTCGACCGGTCTCTGGTGCGCGCGGCGGCGAGCATGGGCGCCGATCCGGTGACGACCTTCTTCAAGGTGCAGATGCCGCTGATCATGCCCGGCGTCATTTCAGGGGCGCTGTTTGCCTTCATCACCTCGTTCGACGAGGTTGTGGTCGTCCTCTTCCTCGGCTCGGCCAGCCAGAAGACGCTGCCATGGCAGATGTTCATCGGCCTGCGCGAGCAGATATCGCCGACCATTCTCGCCGTCGCCTCGGTGATGGTGGCGCTCTCGATCGCCTTGCTGTTCACGCTGGAGATGCTGCGGCGGCGTTCGGAACGTCTGCGCGGCCTGTCGCCGGGCTGACGCCCCTTTTCGCAGCCGTCCGAACCGGCTAGGTCTGGTCGCATCGATCACGCGTTGCGGGCGTTTCTCCCATGAGCCTCGGGCTTCAGGCGCTTGTCGCCGCCCTGCCGATCCTTGTCGCCGGCCTGCTTCTGGTCGGCCTGCGCATGCCCGCCCGGTCGGCGATGCCGGTGGTCTATGTGGTCGCGGCGCTGCTGGCGCTGTTCGTGTGGCAGGTTCCCGCCCTTCGTGTCGTAGCCGCGTCTCTGCAGGGGCTGGTCATCACCTTCGACATCCTGCTGATCGTCTTCGGCGCGATCCTGCTTTTGAACACGCTCAAGCATTCGGGCGCGCTGGCGGTCATCAAGGACAGCTTCTCGGCGATCAGCCCGGACCCGCGCATTCAGATCGTCATCATCGTGTGGATGTTCGGCGCCTTCATCGAGGGGGCGGCCGGGTTCGGGACGGCCGCGGCTATCCTGGCGCCGCTGCTCGTCGCGCTCGGCTTTCCCGCCATGGCCGCCGTCATGCTCGGCATGACGCTGCAATCGACGCCGGTGACGTTCGGCGCGGCGGGCACGCCCGTGCTCGTCGGCCTCGCCGGCGGGCTGGACGGGCCGCAACTGGAAGCGCTGCTCGCCGAAAACGGCCTGACGCTTGCCGACTATCTGCAACTGGTCACCAATCAGGTCGTCATCTTCCACGGTGTGGCGGGCCTGTTCATCCCGGTGTTGATGGTCTTGATGACGACGCGCTTTTTCGGCGCCAACCGGTCGTGGCGCGAAGCGCTGCCGGCGGTGCCCTTTGCACTGTTCGGCGGCGTGGCGTTCGTCGTACCCTATGCGCTGATCGGCTGGCTTCTGGGGCCGGAGTTCCCGTCCATGATCGGCGGGCTGGCCGGGCTTGCCGTGATGATCATGGCCGCGCGCGCCGGATTTCTGGTGCCGAAGTCGCTCTGGACGTTTCCGCCGCGCGCGGACTGGCCGGTCTACTGGCTGGGATCGGTGCAGGCGGATACGGGGGAGGCGCCGCCCGCCGGCACGCGGCCCTCCCTGTGGCGGGCCTGGGCACCCTATCTGCTGATCGCGATCCTTCTGGTGCTGACGCGTCTGCCGGCGCTTCCCTTCGGCGACTGGCTGAAGTCGCTCCGGATCAGTTTTCCCGACATTTTCGGCACCGGCATTTCGGCGGCCAGCACACCGCTCTATCTGCCGGCGACGGTTTTCATCGCCACCGTTCTCGTCACCTTCTGGCTGCACCGGATGCGGCCGTCGGAGATGGCGCGCGCCTTTGGCGAGAGCACCAGGACGCTGCTCGGTGCCGGCGTTGTCCTGATGTTCACGGTCCCGATGGTGCGCATCTACGTCAATTCGGACATCAACGAGTTGGCGCTCGCCTCGATGCCGCTTGCCATGGCGGATTGGGTGGCGCAGTCCGTCGGCGGTGTCTGGCCGCTTTTTGCGCCCTCGATCGGCGCGCTTGGCGCGTTCATCGCCGGCTCCAACACGATCAGCAATCTGATGTTCGGCGCCTTCCAGTTCGGTGTGGCCGGGCAATTGTCGATGCCGACGGTCACCGTCGTGGCGCTGCAGGCCGTCGGCGCCGCCGCCGGCAACATGATCGCCATCCACAATGTGGTCGCCGCGTCGGCGACGGTCGGCTATCTGGGCCGGGAAGGGCAGGTGCTGCGCCTGACGCTGGTGCCGACGCTCTATTATGTCACGCTTGTCGGCCTGATGGGGCTGGTGGCGGTCGGCGTGGTATCGACGCCGTGATCCGATCCGGAACCGGCCTGCAGGCGGCGCATTGTAACCCGATGCCCTGACCGAAAGGACCTTGTCCATGGCCGTAACCTCCCGCAGCTTCGCCGTGATCGGACTTGGCAGCTTCGGCTCGACCGTCGCCACCGAACTGCAACGCTCGGGCAACACGGTCGCCGGCATCGACATCGATGAGAAGCGTGTCTCGCGGGTCGCTGAACATTTGTCTTCGACGGCCATTCTCGACGCCACCGACGAGGATGCGCTGCGCGAAATCGGCATCGACGGATACGGGGCGGCGATCGTGGCGATCGGCGACGACATAGAGGCGTCGATCCTGACGACGATGAACCTCAAGCTGGTGGGTGTCGAGACGATCTGGGTCAAGGCCGCCGGCAAGGCCCATCACCGCATCCTGTCCAAGCTGGGTGTCGACCGCGTCATCCAGCCCGAACAGGAGATGGGGCGCCACATCGCGCAGATGCTCAACAATCCGGTCGTCCAGGATTATGTGAGTCTCGGCAACGGCTTTCACGTGGTCAACATCCTCGTGCCCGAACGGCTGGAGGGCAAGACGCTCGACGCCTTGAAGATCGGCAAGAGCCACGACCTGCAGCTTCTGGGCCTGATGCGCGGAACCGACTATGTCGATTGCGACAATGGCGGTCTGACATTGCAGGAAAAGGACAAGCTGCTGGTGCTCGGCAAGCGGGCCGATCTGCGCCGATTCGGCGATTCGCTTTAGGCCGCGGCGATGCGATCGGCCATCCGTGGCATGCGCCACCGGTTCACGACAATGCCGCCGCCGATGATCCTGGCAAGCCTATACGGCGTTCTGATCGCCATCGGCGCGGGGGCCTTCAAGCTGCCGTTCGCGACGACCGAGCCGATCACCTGGTCCGATGCGCTGTTCACATCGACCTCCGCAGTCACCGTGACGGGGCTGATCGTCGTCGATACGGGCACCGTGCTGAGCCTTTGGGGCCAGATGATCCTGGCTGTGATGATCCAGCTAGGCGGGCTCGGCCTGATGACGTTTGCCGTCCTGGTGTTGCAGGCGCTCGGCCTGCCGGTCGGACTGACGCCGCAGCTCTATCTGCGCGAGGATCTCAACCAGACCTCGATGCGCAACCTGACACGGCTGGTCGGCACGATCCTGCGCGTGGTGCTCGTGTTCGAGGCGGCGGGCGCGGTGCTGCTTGCCTTCTCCTTCGTGCCCGATTTCGGCTGGGGGATGGGCATCTGGCACGCGATCTTCCACTCGATCTCGGCGTTCAACAATGCCGGCTTTTCAACCTTCACGCCCGGCCTTGTGCCCTATTCAGCCGATCCGCTGGTCAACCTCGTCGTGCCGTTGCTGTTCATTGCCGGCGGGCTTGGTTATGTCGTCTTCTCCGATGTTTTCCGGGAACGCGCAAAATGGAGCCGCTACACGCTGCACACCAAGATCATGCTCGCGGGGACGGCCGTCCTGATCCTCTGGTCGGTCGCCATGGTGGCGCTTCTGGAATGGAACAATCCTGCGACGCTGGGCGCCCATGAGTCCGCCGGTGTCAGGGCCATGGTCGCCTGGTTTCAGGCGGTGACGACGCGCACCGCCGGCTTCAACACCACCGACATCGGCGCATTGCACGATTCCACGTCCGTCATGTTCATCTCGCTGATGCTGATCGGCGGCGGATCGACCTCGACCGCTGGCGGTATCAAGGTAACGACCTTCGTCATCATGATTCTCGCCACCATCGCCTTCTTCCGCCGCCGCAGGGAACTGACCGCGTTCGGCCGGTCGATCGGGCTTGAACAGGTGCTCAAGGTGATGGCGCTGACGGCCATCAGCGTCATCCTGGTGTTCGTCGGTGTCTTCGCGATCACCGCCGCCCATGAGGGCGATTTTCTCGACATCGCCTTCGAGGTGGCGAGCGCGTTCGGCACGGTCGGCCTGTCGCGCGGCTTCACCGGCGAACTGAACGAGCCGGGGCGGCTGATGATCATGGCGATCATGTTTCTGGGCCGGGTCGGACCGCTGACGCTGGGATTTTTCCTGGCAACGCGCACCATTCCGCGCGTGCGCTATCCCGAAGGGCAGGTGCATCTGGGATGACCCCTGCTGCCCGGTACGGCATGGCCGCGCTGGCGCGGAAATCGTGCTAGAGCGCGTCGATGATCAGGCCGAACAGTTCGTTCTGCGCCGATATCTCCAGTTTCCGGTAGAGGTTGCGGCGGTGCACCTTGACCGTATGCACCGAGATTTCGAGGTTGTATGCGATCGACCGGCTCGAATGCCCTTGCGTGATCAGCGCGGCAACCTGCGCTTCGCGGTGACTGAGCGCCTGGCCTTCCTCGGTGCGCAGCCGGGAGAAGATCTCGACAAGGTCCGGCGTGCGCTGTGGCTCGTCGCCATCGGCCTGTTTTGCCGCCATCAGTTCGGCGAGTTTCGGCATGAAGGCGACGTGCAACTGCTTGAAACGCCGCACGTCCCGCGCGGTGAATTTCGGATAGCCGGCATTGCGGCCGATCGAGAAATGGACGACGGAGCGCGGCGTCAGCCGGCGCAGGGCGCCCAGCTCATCGACCATGCCCGTCGACTGGAAATAGTTGGCGAAATAGTCGCTTGCCTCGAACCGGTCGGGCGCGATCTCGGCGAGCCGGAACGCCGAAGCGCCCTGTTCGCTCCGGGCGCGCTGGGCGAACGGGTCCAGCAGATGGCCGACTTCGCAGTAATAGGTGTCGAACGTCTTGCGCAGATGGTCGTCTGGGATCCAGCGAAAGCCGATCTCCGGCCGCCGGCCCTCGCGATAGACGATGGCAAGGACGCTTTGCGGCGTGAACTCGTGGACGGACATGGCCACAAGATGCGGCTCCGCATCCTTGAGTTTGCCGGCCACGGCGATCCGGCCGAGAAGATCGTATGTGTCGTGTTTCATCGGCGCCTCCCGACTTGCCCCGCCCGACTTGCACCATGGGACTTGCACCATGGGTGGTACTACTCCACGCAATCGGCCGCCGCTAATACCAATGCCGGGGTATTTCCGGTCAATGCCGGTTCCGGCACAGTCGCACGATCAAGGGAGGTTGCATGGCCAAGTCGGGCAAAAAGCGCACGGGATGGGTCGCCGAGGAACTCTATTTCTGGCACCACACGCAGAACTGGGCGGGCCTTTTCGAGCCGGGTCTTTCCGTGCAGCCAGGCGAGCATTTCGAAAATGCCGAGACGAAACGGCGGTTCCGCAATCTGGTCGAGGCATCCGGGTTCGGGCGCCATCTGGTTCCGGTCCGGGCAGCGCCCGCCGACGACGAAGCGCTGATGCGCGTTCATCCCAAGTCCCACATCGAACACATCGAAAAGGTTGCCGCTTCGGGCGGCGGCGATGCCAGCGAACTGACGCCGATGGGCCGGTCGACCGCCGACATTGCGCGGCTCGCCGCCGGCGGCGTGATCGCGGCGGTCGATGCGATCGTCGACGGGACGGTCGACAACGCCTATGTGCTTTGCCGCCCGCCGGGCCATCATGCCGAACCGGAAACGGCGATGGGGTTCTGCTTTTACGCCAATGCGGCGATCGGCGTGCGTCACGCCCAGAAGCGCGGCCTCGAGCGGATCGTGACCGTCGACTGGGACGTGCATCACGGCAACGGCACCGAGACGATCTTCTACGACGATGCGGACGTGCTGACGATCTCGCTGCACCAGGACAATCTGTTTCCGCCCGACCGCGGCGGCATCGGCGACACCGGCTCGGGTGCCGGGCAGGGCGCCAATCTGAACATCCCGCTTCCTCCCGGCAGCGGCGGCGGCGCCTACCGGCACGCGATCGACGAACTGGTCGCTCCGGCCATCGAAGCGTTCAAGCCCGACATGATCGTGCTGCCCTGCGGGTTCGATGCGTCCGCGCTCGATCCGCTCGGCACGATGATGCTGTCCTCGTCCGATTTCGGCTGGATGGCGGGGCGCATGGCGGCGCTTGCCGACGATCTGTGCGGCGGCCGCATTCTTGCGACCCATGAGGGCGGCTATTCGGCCGTGCACGTTCCCTTCTGCGGTGTTGCGGTGCTCGAGGCGCTGAGCGGCGCGTCCAGCGGTGTGACCGATCCCTATGACGCGCACATCACAGGCTATGGCGGGCAGGACCTGCAGCCGCACCAGGCCGAGGCCGTTGCCGCGGCGCGCAAGGCGTATGCCGGCGGACACTGAACAGGAATCCAGAACGGGAGGCACTTCGATGAATGACACGACCAGGACGGCGCCCACATCGCGGCGCGACTTTCTGCGCCTTGCGGGCGCGACGACGGGCTCGGCGGCGCTGCTGGCCGGGTTGAACCGGACCGCTGCGGCACAGGGCGGCGAGCCGGTGATCATCGGTTGCCCGGCGCCGCTGACCGGCATCGTCGCAGCCGACGGCATCGAGTTCCGGCGCGGGCTGGAAATGGCCGTCGAGGAAATCAACGGCATGGGCGGCATTCTGGGCCGTCCGGTCGAGGCGGTGTTCGTCGATACCGAAAGCAAGGGCGACGATGCGGTGATCCAGGCCGCCCAGCGGCTGATCGACCGCGACGGCGCCAGCGCGCTGATCACCGGCTACAATCTGGAGACGGGCACCGCACTGCACGATGTTGCCGCCGATGCGGGCATCATCGCCATGCATGCCAATACCGTCGTCGTCCATGACGAACTGGTCAAATCCGATCCCGACCGGTTCTGGGGCACGTTCCAGTACGATCCGCCCGAGACCTTCTACGGCGTCGGCCTTCTGGATTTCGTCAAGGGGCTTGAGGAGCGCGGCGAGTTCACGCGGCCCAACAACAAGCTGGCGATCGTCACGGGGCCGGGTGTCTATTCGATCAACATCGCCAACGCGCTGAACGAGAAGGCGGCCGAATACGGGTTCGAGGTGTCGCTGTTCGAGACCGTTAACGTGCCGATCTCCGAATGGGGCCCGACGCTGGCCAAGCTGCGCGCCGATCCGCCGGCGCTGATCGCGGTGACCCACTTCTATGCGCAGGACCAGGCGCAGTTCATGAACCAGTTCATGAACGAGCCGACCAACAGCCTGGTCTACATGCAATATGGCGCCTCGCTCGCCGCGTTCCGCGAGATCGCCGGCCAGAATTCGGAGGGCGTGCTCTATGCGACCGTGATCGGCGCCCTTCAGGACGAGATAGGCACGGCGTTCGCCGAGGCCTACAAGGCCAGGTTCGGCGAGAACGCCTCGCCCAATGGCGGCGGCCAGACCTATATGGCGATGCACGCCTATGCGGTTGCCGCAGCCCTCGCCGGCGGTCCCGGCGCGCCCTATGAGGAGGATCAGAACCGGCTGGTTGCCGACCGGCTGCGCCATCTGATCTATCGCGGCCCGGTGGGCACGATGCGCATCGTCCCCGAAACGCAGTCGGCCTATTGCTATCCCAGCCAGACCAACGACCCGTCGCTGGGCATGCCGCACATCTTCAGCCAGATCCAGGATGCGGCCGCCGATGGTGTGCTGGTGGCGCCGCCGCCCTACAATGTCGAAAGCTTCAGGCTGCCTTCCTGGATGCAGGGTTGAAGCCGTTGCCGGAGCTGTCGGCCCACGAACAGCCCCTTTTGTCATGCAGGGGCGTGACCAGGCGCTTCGGCGCCTTGGTCGCCGTCGATGGCGTCGATTTCGATGTCCGCCGCGGCGAGACCGTGGGCATTGGCGGGCCGAACGGTGCCGGCAAGACGACCTTCTTCGACCTGATTTCGGGTCTGAACACGATGAGCGCGGGCAGCGTGGCGTTGCGTGGACGGCCGCTGGCCGGCACGCCGCCGCACCGCATCTGCCAGATGGGCATGGCGCGCACCTTCCAGCTCAACTCCGGCTTTGACGGGCTGAGCGTCATGGACAATGTGCTCGCCGCGGTCGCCTTCGGGCGGCGTTCGGCGGGCGGCTGGCTCCTGACCGCGCGCGACGACCGGGCCAAGGCCCGGGCGATGCTCGAAAAGTTCGGCCTGACCGACATTGCCGACGATCTGGCGGAGAATGTGCCGGTTCTGGCGCGCAAGAAGCTGATGGTGGCGACCGCATTGGTGAACGAGCCCGACCTTCTGCTTCTGGACGAGCCGGTCGGCGGGCTGACCCCGCCGGAGATCGACGATTTCATCGCGCTGATGCTGGGCCTGAAGGCCGAGGGCGTGACGCTGGTTTTCATCGAGCATGTCATGCGCTTTCTGACCAGCGTCGCCGACCGCGCGCTGATCATGCATCAGGGCCGGATCATCTATGACGGCACGCCCAACGGGCTCTCGGCGGACCAGACCGTCCGCGAGGTCTATCTGGGCACCACCGAACTGCCCGGCATGGCGGAGACGGCGTGATGGCGGCGCTCTCGGTCAGCGATCTTGTGGCGGGCTATCACAACCGGCCGGTGCTGCACGGCGTGTCGCTGGACATCGAACCGGGCACCATGGCGGCGCTGATCGGGCCGAACGGGCACGGAAAGACCACATTGCTTAAAACCGTTTCCGGACTGGTGCCGGCCCGGTCGGGCGCCATCCGTATCTTCGGCCAGGCGATCGAGACGGCGATGGTCCACGAGCGGGTCGAGGCGGGCCTTGTGCACGTGCCGCAGGGCGACCAGCTTTTCGGCGAGATGAGCGTCGAGGAGAATTTGCGCATGGGTGCCTATCTGCGCAGTGCCTCCGAGGTCCCGGGCGCGCTCGAGGAGGTCTACGCGTTCTTTCCGCGCCTTGCCGAGCGGCGCGGCCAGTCGGCCAGCAGCCTTTCGGGCGGCGAACGGCGCATGGTCGGCATAGGGCGCGGTCTGATGGCCGGCGGCAAGGTGATGATGATCGACGAGCCGTCGCTCGGCCTTGCGCCGCTGATCATCGAGCAGATCTACGAAGGGCTGCGCGGTCTTTCGCGCGCCGACCGCGCCTTCCTGGTGGTCGAGGAAAATCCAAGCCGCCTGATCGGCATCGCCGACCGCATCTGCCTCATGGATGCGGGCCGGATCGAATGGTCGGGAACGGCCGCCGAGGTGGCCGGATCGCGCGACATTCTTGAAACCTATCTGGGCGGGCATTGAGCATGGATATCGTCATCCAGATCGTCGTGACCGGCATGACGCTTGGCGCGATGTACGCGCTTGCTGCTGTCGGCCTGTCGCTGATCTTCGGCACGCTGGGCATGTTCAACATGGCGCACGGCCTGTTCATGACGATCGGCGCCTATGCGGCCTACGCCGCCGCCGGGCAGCTCGGCCTGCCGCTGGTCGCCGCGGTTGTTGCGGCAATGGCGGCCGGCGCGGCGATGGGTGTCGCAACGCACCTTGCGATGGTGCGATTCATGCTGCGCTCCAAGGCGTTCGAGACCAATGTCATCGTCGCGACGGCCGGTCTTGCCATCCTGTTGCAGGACTTTGTCCTGAAACTGTTCGGCGGCTATCCCTATCCGCAGCCGGTGCGCGTCGAGGGCGTCGTGCGCCTGTTCGATGTGGCCGTCGCACGGCAGTCGCTGGTGATCGTCGCGGTTGCGCTGGTGCTGATCGGCGCGGTTGCCTGGCTGCTTTTGAAGACGCGCTTCGGCATGGCCATCCGCGCCACCGCGATCAACCGCGAGGCGGCGCAGTTGATGGGCGTGCGCACCAACAGCGTCTATCTGCAGGTGATGGCGCTGGCCGGCGCGCTCGCCGGCGTCGCCGGCGTGATGATCTCGTCCCTGTCGACGCTGTCGCCGTCGATGGGCGGCGATCCGCTGCTCAAGGCGTTCGTGATCTGCGTGGTGGCAGGCCTCGGCAATGCGTGGGGCGCCGGCGTTGCCGCGTTCGCGCTGGGGCTGCTGGAAGCGGCGATCCAGTATTATGTCGGCGTGCGGTTCGGCTTTCCGGTCATGCTTTTGCTGGTGATCGCCATCCTCATCTGGCGTCCGCAAGGCCTGTTCGGCACGGAAAAGGTGGTGCGGCTGTGATGCTTGCGGGCGAGTTGAACAAGCATCTGGCGATTGCGCTGGTGATTGCCGTGGGCTTTGCCGCCGTGCCGCTGTTCGTCGGCGAGCGCTATCTTCTGGGCGAGGTCATCGTCTTCTTCATCTGGGCGATGGTGGCGATGAACTGGAATCTTTTGATGGGCCATGCGGGCGTCTTCTCACTGGCGCAACTGCTGTTCTTCGCGTGCGGCGCCTATGGCGTGGCGATGGGCACGCAACTGGCGGGCCTGTCGATCTGGCTGGCGATCCCGCTGGCTGCCTTTGCCGCCATGGTGCTGGCGCTGTTGATCGGGTTGGCCTGCCTGCGGCTGACCGGCGCCTATGTCGCGCTGTTGACCTTCGCCATCGCCGAGATGGTGCGCATCCTGATCGTCACCGACACGCACTGCTTCGCGCTGATCCAGAACAATTGCCAGCAATTGTTCGGCGGATCGACCGGCTTTTCGCGCTTTTCCGATTTCGGGTTCCGGCCGATCCTGCGCGGCGACTGGATCGTCGGCCATTACTATGTCGTCTGGGCCGTCTTCGTGCTGAGCCTTGTCGCGCTCGTCGTCATCATTCACGGACGGCTGGGTCTGGCGTTCCGCGCCATCCGCGACAATGTCGGCTACGCGTCGAGCCGCGGCATCGACCGGCAGCGCTACCAGTTGATCGCCTTTGCCAGTTCGGCGCTTCTGACCGGCCTCGCCGGTGCCGTCTATGCCGGCCATTTCCGCTTCGCCGGTCCCTCCCTGTTCGAGTTCTCGACGCTGATGTTCGTGCTCGCCATGGTGATCGTCGGCGGGCTGGGATCGACATGGGGACCGCTGGTCGGCGCCGGCGTGATGATGATCGTCGTCGAATTCGCCAAGGAACTGGGCGACGCGCGGTCGATCGTCCTGGGTCTTTCGATCGTCCTGTTCGTCGTCTTCCTGCCCAAAGGCATCGCCGGCGGGGTCGGCGGGCTGCGCGCCATCATCTCCCGGCCGGCGGGCCGGAACCGATCAACCACCGCAACGGACACCCATCAATGAAGATCGTCTACACCGAAGAGCACCGCAAACGCAGCGCCAGGACCGAACTCTATGGCGGCCAGCTGGTGCCGCCGTTCGAATGTCCCGAGCGGATCGACTTCATTCTGGCCGAAGCGGAAAAGCGCGGCTTCGGCGCCATCGTACCGCCGCGCGCGCACGGCATGGCGCCGGTGCTCGCGGTGCACGATGCGGGTTATGCGGCGTTTCTGGAAAACGCTTGGGCCAACTGGAGCGCGCTCGGCCATCAGGGAGAGGCGATCGTGACGGTCTGGCCGGCGCGCACCATGCGCCCGGATCGCATCCCGGCCCATTTCGAAGCGCAGCTCGGCTATTATTGCCTTGCGTCGGAGACCTCGATCTCGGACGGCACATGGGAGGCGGCGCTGGCGTCCAAGGACGTGGCGCTGACGTCGGCCGACCTTGTGATCGGCGGCGCACGCACGGCGTTCGGCCTGTGCCGTCCGCCGGGCCACCATGCGGCGACCGACCAGTATGGCGGTTACTGCTTCTTCAACAATGCGGCGATCGCGGCGCAGCATGCGCGCGACAAGGGCATCGAACGGGTTGCGATCCTCGATGTCGACTTTCACCATGGCAACGGCACGCAGGAGATCTTCTACGACCGCGACGATGTGCTGTTCATTTCGCTGCATGGCGACCCCGATCAGGCGTTTCCGCATTTCCTTGGCTTTGCCGACGAGACGGGCAGCGGCGCCGGCGAGGGCTTCAACCTCAACCTGCCCATGCCGCCGGGAACCGGGTTCGATGTCTGGCGCGCCGCGCTCGGCAAGGCGATGGAGCGCATCGCGCGTTTCGATCCCGGCCTCGTCATCGTCTCGCTGGGCGTCGATACGTTCGAAAAGGACCCGATCAGCTTCTTCAAGCTGACATCGAATGACTTTTCGACGATGGGGGCCGACATCGCCGCGCTCGGCCTGCCGACATTGTTCCTGATGGAGGGCGGCTATGCGGTCGAGGAGGTCGGCATCAACACGATCAACGTGCTCGAAGGGTTTTGTGTCTGACGCGGCCTGTCAGGCCGCCTCTCGCAGACAGGCGAGCAGCGCAGCCTCGCCCCGGCGCAGGCCGTCGCGCGTGTCGTCGCCCAGAGCATCCAGCCGCGTCGCGCGTTCGTCGTCTGACAGTTCGGCGAGCGCGATGATCGCCGGATGGATGTAGCTCGTTCGCGCGATGGACGGCGTGTTGTTCAGCCGTTCGGCCGCCGCTTCGCTCATGATCCGGATGGTCAGCGGTTCGGGTTTCGTGGCGGCCATGAAGGCGGCATGGGTGCCGTGCCAGGTGCGCAAGCTCTTGGCGGTGGTGCCATCGCCGCAGATGCGCGCAAGCACGTCGCCCAGATGCTCCGAGCGGACAATGCGCGGCGTGCCGTCGTCGGCGAGCCATGTGACCAGTTCGCTGCCGGGCAGGTCGCGGCTGCGCTGCAGGACGCGCTGCAATTGCGCGCCGACCACCGTCTGGTGCACGCGCTTGCCGCCCTTGGCGACAAAGTCGAGATGCACACGCGTGCCGTCGAACCGGACATGCCGGTTGCGCAGCGTCGTTGCGCCGAAGCTGCCATTGTCGGCGGTGTAGCCGGGATCGCCGACGCGCAGGGCGCCGCGGTCGATCAGCGCCAGGACAGCGGCGACCGCCGTTTCAAGGTCGCCGACCTCGCCGGTCAGGCGGTCGGCGATCCAGCGGCGCAGCGCGGGCAGGGTTGCTCCGAACGTTGCCAGTTGGCCGAACTTGCCGTCGGAGCGGGCTTTGGTCCAGTCGGGATGATAGCGATATTGCTTGCGGCGGCGCGCGTCGCGGCCGGTCGCCTGCAGATGGCCGTTGGCGAGCGGCGACATCCAAACATCCTCATAGGCGGGCGGAACCGCGAGGGCCTTCAGGCGCGCCCGTTCGCGCGCGCAGTCGATCCGCGTGCCGTCGGCCGCCAGATAGGTGAAGCCGCGCCCGTGCCGCTTGCGGCGAATGCCGGGCCGGCTGTCGGGATAATAGACGAGGCCGGGCGGCGGCGCGTCGTCAGCCGTCGGCATGGTCGAGTTCGCTGCCCGATTTGAGCACCTGGTCGCCATCGTCCTGTTCGATCAGGAACGCCGGATCCTCGTCGCCGGCATTTCGTGTGACCTCGGTGCCTTTCAGCGTCCGCGTCACCTTGTCGGTGAACCGTTCGGTCACGGAGCCTTTGGCCGTGCCGTCGCCCCAGGACCATGTGACCGTGTCGCCGACCTTGATGTCCGCCATGAGTGTGCTCCCGAATGCTGCGTCAGGCCGCCAACGAACAAGAAGCCGGTCCGGTTCCGGCGCGATTGTCGCAGGGTGTCCGGCGTCCAATCGGCCGTGCTCTGAATTGATGGAGGCATGGTCCGGACCATCTCCGTCCGGCACCGGGCATCCGTGTACGGACGGGCTGGCCGGATGTCCGAGCATCGACGATCCGCCTTGTGAATTGACTCTGGCGAAGGGTTGTCATGTAATAAGAACAAAAAGTGAACATTGTGGATTTTCATGCAACCGACACTGATCGAATTGCAGCGTCAGATCACGGCCCTGGCGCCCATGCAGAAGCCGACGGACCAGCAAGGCTTTGTGACGCTGGGGGCGGAAAGGGCCGACGCGGCGCTGGGCAGCGCGCTGGCGCGCGGCGCCCTGCACGAAATGTTTGCGGCGCAAGCGGCGGATGCGGCGGCGCTGACGGGTTTTTGCGCCGGCCTGGCGCAATGCATTTCAGGCGATGCGGGCAGGATCGTCTGGATCCGCCAGGGTTTTTCGGAAACCGAGGCCGGCCCTTTGTTCATGCCGGGGCTCGCGGCGCTGGGGCTCGATCCGGCCCATATCATCCATGTGCGGGCGCGGCGGCCCGAGGACGGGTTGCGCGCCGCGCTGGAGGCGGTGCGCTGCGCGGCGCTGGGCGCGGTCCTGATCGAACTCTGGGGCATGCCCAGGAGCCTCGATCTGACGGCGACGCGCCGGCTTGCGCTTGCCGCCGAAGCATCGGGCACGACACCGCTCCTCATGCGGCTGGCCGCCGAGCCGGGTCCGAGCGTTGCGCAGACACGCTGGCAGGTTGCGGCGGCGCCGTCCCGTGCGCTGGCCGCCAATGCGCCGGGCAGGCCGGCCTTCGACATCACCTTGTTGCGCAACCGCGCCGGCGCATCCGGCCAGCGCTGGCATCTGGAGTGGGATCATGAACGAAAGCGTTTCCGGCATGCCGCGACGGTATCTGGCAGTGTGGCTGCCGTTCCTGACAAGCGACCGGTTCCGGCGCCAGTCGAACGGCTCGCACGCACAGGCTGACGCGCCGCTGTGCTTCACCGAAAAGCACAACAATGCGCTGCGCGTCGTGCGGGTCGACCGGAAAGCCATGGACATCGGTTTGACGCCGGGGCTCACCCTGGCCGATGCGCGGGCGCGGGTGCCGCAGCTTGCCGCCGTCGAAATGGACCATGCGGCCGATGCGGCGTGGCTCGAACGGATCGCCGATTTCTGCGACCGCTACACGCCGATGACGGCACTCGATGCGCCCGACGGGCTGGTTCTGGACATCACCGGCTGCGCCCATCTGTTCGGCGGCGAAAAGGGCTTGCTCGACGATCTCGTCGCGCGCCTGTCGCACGGGACAACGCAGGTGCGCACGGCCCTTGCCGGCACGCCGCAGGCGGCGCGTGCGCTGGCGCGCTTCGGCCAGCCACATGTGATCGTCGCACCGGGCGGGGAGGCCGCGACCGTCGCGCCATTGCCCGTGGCCGCGCTCGAGGCGGGCGCCGAGACCATGACGGCATTGCTGCGCGCCGGGCTGAAGACGGTCGGCGATCTGGCATGCCGGCCGCACAAACCGCTGGTCGCGCGTTTCGGCGCGGCGCTGGCGGCACGCCTCGTCAGGCTTCAGGGCGGCGAGAACATTGCGATCGCGCCGCGCCGGCCTGTGCCGGTCTGCAGCGCCGAGCGCCGCTTCGCCGAACCGCTGACACAGACAGGCGATGTGCTGGCGACGCTCGAAGCGCTCGCGGGCCACGCCGCCGACAGTCTGGAAAAGCGCGGGCATGGCGGGCGGCGCTTCGATGCGGCGCTGTTCCGTACCGATGGCACGGTCAGCCGGCTGACGATCGAGACGGCGCGACCGGTCCGGGCGCCCGAGGTCGTCACGCGGCTTTTCCGGGAACGGATCGACACGCTCGGCGATCCCCTCGATCCCGGCTACGGCTATGATTTGATCCGGCTGTCCGTGCCGGTGTCGGCGGCTCTGGAAACGGCCCAGCACACGCTGGACGGCCGTCAGGTCGAGGATGAGGACGTAACGGCGCTGATCGACCGGCTGAGCACCCGGTTCGGCCGGCATGCGGTGACGCAGTTTGTTCCCGCCGAAACCCATATCCCCGAAGAGGCCGTGCGTGCCATGCCTGCCGGGCATGCGGCCGCCCAAGCCACGCACTGGCAAATGGCTCCGGCCGATGCGCGTCCCATGCGTCCGGTGCATCTGTTCGCCCAGCCCCAGCCGATCGAGGCGCTGGCCGAGATCCCGGACGGGCCGCCGCTCAGGTTCCGTTGGCGGCGCGTGCTGCACGAGATCGCGCGCGCCGAAGGGCCGGAGCGGATCGCGCCAGAATGGTGGCGCGGCGACGAAGGCAGCAGGACGCGCGATTATTATTGCGTCGAGGACAGCCATGGCCGCCGCTTCTGGATTTTCCGTCACGGTCTTTACGAGGAATTGCCGCACCATCCCCGCTGGTTCATGCACGGGCTGTTCGCATGAACCGATATGCGGAACTGGCGGTATCGACCAATTTCTCGTTTTTGCGGGGCGCGTCGCATCCGGGCGATTTCGTGATGCGCGCGCTCGAACTGGGCCTTGCGGGCATCGGCATCGCCGACCGCAACACGGTGGCCGGCGTCGTGCGCGGCCACAGCACCTACAGGGACGCGTGCAAGGCATGGCGGGACGTGCATGGCGAGGATGCGCAATTGCCGCTGCGCTATGTGGTGGGCGCGCGGCTGGTCTTCGCCGATGATACGCCCGACATCATCGCCTATCCGGAAAACCGTGCCGGATGGGGCCGGCTGTGCCGGCTTCTGACGCTCGGCAAGCGCCGTGCCGAAAAGGGCGGCTGCCTGATCCACGAGGCCGATCTTCTGCGCCATTGCGGCGACCTTCTTTTGATCGTCATGCCGCCCGACCGCACCGATGATCTGGTTCGACGCCTCTCAAGGATTTCCGCGCACGCGCCCGGCGCGGTGTGGCTGGCCGCATCCATGGCCTGTCGCGGCGACGATCGCAGGCGGCTTTTGTGTCTCAAGGCGATCGCCGGCCGGAGCGGCATCCCGCTGATCGCGGTGGGCGATGCGCTCTATCACGATCCGGGGCAGCGCCCGCTGCAGGATGTCGTCACCTGCATCCGCGAGGGCTGTACGCTGGACAATGCCGGCTATCGGCTGCAGGCCAATGCCGAACGCCATCTGAAGACACCGGACGAAGTGGCCCGGCTGTTCCGCGATGTGCCCGAGGCGGTTGCAGAGACGGTCGATTTTCTGGCGCGCATCGATTTCTCGCTCGACCAGCTGACCTACCAGTATCCCGAAGAGCCGATCCCGCCCGGCAAATCGCCGCAGCAATGGCTCGAGGAACTGGTCTGGCGGCGCGCGCCTTTTTGCTATCCGGACGGCATACCGGACAAGGTCGCCGGCCTGCTCGAACAGGAGCTGGCGCTGATCGCCGAGCTCGATTACGCGCAATATTTCCTGACCATCCATGACATTGTGCGCTTTGCCGACGATCAGGGCATTTTGTGCCAGGGGCGCGGCTCGGCGGCCAATTCGGCGGTCTGCTACGTGCTCGGCATCACCGCGGTCGATCCGGCCGAGCATGATCTCCTGTTTGCCCGTTTCATCTCGTCCGAGCGCAAGGAACCGCCCGACATCGATGTCGATTTCGAGCATGAGCGGCGCGAGGAGGTGATCCAGCACATCTATCAGCGTTATGGCCGCGAGCGGGCGGGCATTGCCGCCACCGTCATCAGCTACCGGCCGCGCAGCGCCATTCGCGAGGTGGGCAAGGCGCTGGGCCTGACCGAGGATGTGACGGCGCGCCTTGCAAGCACGATCTGGGGCAGCTGGGGCACCGAGATCGCCAAGAAGCATGTGCGCGAAGCCGGCATTGATCCGGACAATCCCGTCATCGGGCGCGCCATCGATCTTGCCACGCAACTGCTCGGCTTTCCGCGGCACCTGTCCCAGCATGTGGGCGGGTTCGTCCTGACGCGCGACCGGCTCGACGACATCGTGCCGATCGGCAATGCGGCGATGGACGAGCGCACCTTTATCGAATGGGACAAGGACGATATCGACGCACTCGGCCTGATGAAGGTCGACGTGCTGGGCCTGGGCATGCTGACCTGCATCCGCAAATGCATGGACCTGATGCGTGATCATTGCGGCCGGGATCTTTCCCTCGCCGATTTTCCGCCCGATGACCAGGATGTCTACGCCATGCTGCAAAGGGGCGAGTCCATCGGCGTCTTCCAGGTGGAAAGCCGGGCGCAGATCAACATGCTGCCGCGGCTGAAGCCGAAAGAGTTCTACGATCTCGTCATCCAGGTGGCGATCGTGCGGCCCGGCCCGATCCAGGGCGACATGGTCCATCCCTATCTGCGCCGCCGCAATGGCGAGGAAGACGTCGTCTATCCCGCGCCGTCTCCGGAGCACGGCCCGCCCGATGAGTTGCGCAAGGTGCTCGACCGGACCAAGGGTGTGCCGCTGTTCCAGGAGCAGGCGATGAAGATCGCCATGGTCGCGGCGCGCTTTTCGCCCGAAGAGGCCAATGGGCTGCGCCGGGCCATGGCCACCTTCCGCCATGTCGGCACGATCCAGAATTTCGAGGATCTGATGGTCGAGCGGATGGTGGAGCGCGGCTATGAGCGCGAGTTCGCCGAACGCTGCTTCAACCAGATCAAGGGGTTCGGCGAATATGGCTTTCCCGAAAGCCATGCCGCTTCGTTCGCCAAGCTCGTCTACATCTCGTCCTGGATCAAGCATCACGAGCCGGCGGTGTTCGCCTGCGGCCTGCTCAACGCCCAGCCCATGGGCTTTTACGCGCCGGCCCAGATCGTGCGCGACGCGCAGGAGAACGGCATTGAGGTTCGCGCCGCCGACATCAATCGCAGCCAATGGGACAACACGCTCGAAAGGGCGCAAGACGGCGCGCTGGCGCTGCGGCTCGGCTTTCGCCAGATCGACGGGTTCCACGAGGACTGGGCCGACCGGATCGCCGCCGTGCGCGGCGCGGGTTTCGACAGCGCCGAAATGGTCTGGCGGCGCGCACGGCTCGAAAAGCGGGCGCTGAAAATCCTCGCCGATGCCGATGCGTTCCGCTCGATCGGGCTCGACCGCCGCGATGCGCTGTGGGCGGTGCGGCGGCTACCGGACGATGTGCCGCTGCCGCTGTTCGAGGCGGCGCGGCGCGACGAACTGTCCGCCGAGCCGGACGCCGCCCTGCCTGCGATGAAGCTGGCCGAACATGTGGTGGCCGATTACCAGACCACCCGGCTTTCCCTGAAAAGCCATCCGATGGCGCTGCTCAGGCCGGTCTTTGCGGCCGACAGGATCCTGTCATCGCAGCAGGTCGCAGACATGCCGGACGGCAAATGGATCAGGACCGCCGGCGTCGTGCTGATCCGGCAGCGGCCGGGCAAGGGCAATGCCATCTTCATGACGCTCGAGGACGAGACCGGCATCGTCAACGTGCTGGTCTGGGCGCGCCGGTTCGAGCGTTTCCGCCGGGCCATCATGGGCGCCAAGCTGGCGGTCGCGTGCGGTCATGTTCAAAAGAGCAAGGAAGGCGTCATCCATCTGATCGCCACATCCATTCTGGACCGCACCCTTGAACTCAACAGGCTGTCGGATGCGCATACGCCGACCATCGCGCTTTCGCCCGCCGACGAGGTGATCCGCCCGCAATTTGCCAGGGGCGACAGCGTCAAGGGCGGCCCGGCGCCCGGCCGCGACCGTCATCCGCGCGATGTGCGCATCATCCCCAAGAGCCGGGACTTCCATTAAGGCGGATGGCTCGCGCCACATGGCCCAAAGGCCCGCCTGCAAGCCGACGCGGCCGCCGGCCGGCCATCTTGCGCCAGTCATTGTCGCGCAATCGCCGCTATTCGGCCGGCCAGTTCAAGTAACCGTCGACGCCGCCATTGCGCGCCGCATCGAAATCGCCGGGCCGGGCTTCCCATTGCGCGGCACGTGCAAAAACATCGGTCAGCGCGGCGGCCACCTGTTCGGCCTGGCCGGGCTTCAGATTGCACGGATCGAGCTGGAAGTAACCCAGTTCGACCTCGTGATTGCGGACGACGATCGCCGGGTTCCGTTCGGCGAGCACGCGTGCCAGCGTCGCCGCGCTCGCGCCGAGCCGCCTCGCGTCGATCTCCACCTGAAGCCGGTCCAGCGGATTGCCGGTCGGATCGGGGACGATCTTCGGATCGACGCCGTCGAAACCGGTGAGCGTCGAATGCCACAGGTCGAGCGCGGCGCGCTCGCCGGCGCGGATGCCGGCATGATCGCGCGTCTGCCATGCCTCCAGGGCTGCGATCGCGCCGGCAATGCTCTCCTTGCCAATCTTCATGCCGCGTCCGATGCCGATGTTCTGAAGATAGGCGGCGCGGACAAGATCGCGGCGGCCGGCGATGATGCCCGAGGTCGGCCCGCCCAGAAACTTGTGGCCCGAATAGACCGCCATGTCGGCGCCGGCCGCCAGAAAGCCGCGCAGGTCGTATTCGGACGCCGCATCGACGATCACCGGCACGCCCCTGGCCGCGCAGATCCGGACAAAAGGCTCGAGCGGCATCTGGCCGTAGTGGACGACGTGATGGGAGACCACATAGACCGCCGCCGCCGTCTTCTCGGTCAAAGCGCCCTCGAGCTGATGATCCATGACCAGCGTCGACTGGCCGACCGGGCAGACGGTGGCGCCGGCCAGTTCGATGGCCTGCGAGACCGGCGCGCCATAGCCGCACATGTGCCCCAGCTGGATGACGACCTCGTTCTTTTCTCCCGGACGCTTCGGCAGCGCCTCGGCGCGCGCCGGATCGACCCCTGTCATGCATGCGGCGACCGACAGGGTGATGCCGGCGCTGGCCGATGCGGTCATGCAGCCGGCCTCCGCGCCGGTCGCCAAAGCGATGGTGCGGCTGGCGCGCGCCTGCAACTGGTGCATGTTGACGAAATGGGCCATGATTTCGGCGGTCGCGTCGCGCACGGGCTTGCCGGCGATCGAGGCACCGAGCGCGGTCATCGTCCCGGACACGTTGATCATGGGGGTGAGCCCGCGGCTTGTGTAGAAGGTCCGATCGGGGTCCTGCGCAGTCGGTGTCGTCATGTTGCGTGCCTTGTGCTTTGGGAACGGTTTCCATAATAGTGGAAGAAAAAGCGAAGCCGGAGCAACAGCCCATGTCCGACGAAAAACGCAAGCGCACCAGCGGCATCGACCGTGCGCTTCAGGTGATGGATATTCTGACCGAACGCCAGGAGCCCATGAGCGCCTACGATCTGGCGAAGTCGGCCGGCGCGCCCGCCTCGACCATCTACCGGATCGTCGACGAACTGGTCGAACGGGACGTGCTGTCCCGGTCGGACGAAAGCCGGGTCTGGCTCGGGCCGCGACTGATGCGCTACGGGCTTGTCTATCGCGCCCGCATGGACATGTTTGCCGAGGCCAAGCGCGAAATGCAGCGCCTGTCGCAGGCGACGGGGGAGACGGTCCAGATCTGCGCCCGCGACGAGGGCATGATGGTCGTCATCGGCATGGCCGAAGGCGAGGGCCATTTCCGCGTCGCCTCCAATGTCGGCACCCGCGTGCCGCTGAACTGGACCGCGTCCGGCCGCCTGCTGCTGGGCCACCTGCCCGACGATGAACGGCGCGCGGCCTTTGCCGATTGTGCCAAGCCCTCCCACACGGGCACGGCGGAAACCGATCCGGACAAGCTGGCTGCACAATCGCGCGCCGACTTCGTCAACCGGCTTTCGATCCAGATGAGCAGCTCGGAGTTTTCGGTCGCCTGCATTGCCGCGCCGATCCGCGATGAAACCGGTGCCTGCACGGCGACGATCTCGGTCGTCCTGTCGGAGCGTCAGGCGCGGGCACGGGGCGCCGAACTGGCGCATGCCGTCCAGGACGCGGCCCTTGCCGTGGAGCGCGCGCTGGGCCAGAAGGCGGCCTGAGGGCGCCGCGCCGAAAACGTCAGGCTGGGAAGAGGTCAACCCCATTCCGGTCGCACCGCGAAGATCGCGTCGATCTCCACGGTGATCTTGTTGGGCAATGACGCAACGCCGTAGGATGTGCGCGCATGCACGCCGTCGGCACCGAAGACCGCATGCAGCAGTTCCGAAGCGCCGTCGATGACGAACGGATGCCGTTCGAAATCCGGCGTGGCGTTGACAAGGCCGACCAGCTTGACGACGGCGCCGACACCGTCGAGCCCGCCCAGCTTGTCGTTGACGACGGCCAGAAGGTTCAGCGTCACCAGTTCGGCATGCGCGCGCGCCTCTTCGGCCGATACGTCGAGACCGACCTTGCCGTGTGCGAGCGAACCGTCCTCGCGCACCGGTCCCTGGCCGGAAACAAAAAGCAGATCGCCATGGCGCCGGGCATTGTCGAACGCGCCCACCGGCGCGGGCGCCCGCACCGGCAATGCGTGGCCGAGCATGGCAAGCCGCGTCTGGGGCGTTTCAATGAGCCGGGTCTGGGTCATGCAAGCTCCTCTATTCTCTTGCAGAAGGCGGTATGGTTGGCCGAGACGGCATGGGCGCCGGGCTCGCCCCGTGCGCAGGTCTCCAGCGCGTGCGCGCATCGTGTGCGGAAGACGCAGCCCGATGGCGGTGACAGCGGACTGGGAATGTCGCCGGCCAGTATCTCGCGGTTCGCCTGTCGTTCGGGGTCCGGAATGGGAATGGCCGACAGCAGCGCGCGTGTGTAAGGGTGTGCGGGGGCGCGATAGACCGGTCCGGCATCGCCGATTTCGACGGCGCGGCCCAGATACATGACCACGATCTTGTCGCACAGATATTCCACCACCGACAGATCGTGCGCGATGAACAGCATCGTCAGATTGCGCTTGTCGCGGATTTCGAGAAGCAGGTTGAGCACCTGGGCCTGGATCGACACATCCAGCGCCGACACGCTTTCGTCGGCGACGATGAATTCCGGTTCCAGCGCGAGCGCACGCGCGATGCCGATCCGTTGGCGCTGGCCGCCGGAGAACTCGTGCGGATAGCGCGACATGTGATCGGGCTGCAGGCCCACTTCCGCCAAAAGGCCGGCGACCGTGTCGCGCCGCTTGCGGCGATCGCCCAGCCCGTGCGCCCGCAGGCCTTCGCCGATGATCTCGTGCACGCGCATGCGCGGATTGAGAGAGGAAACCGGGTCCTGGAAGATGATCTGCATGCGCCGTCGCATGGCGCGCATTGCGCCGGCATCGAGCGTGTTCAGATCGGTGCCGTCAAAAATGGTCTGTCCTTCCGACGGTTCGATCAGCCGGAGCAGGGCGCGGCCGAGCGTCGTCTTGCCCGAGCCGGACTCGCCGACCAGCCCGGTGATCGAACCGCGCGGAATGTCGAAGCTGACATCGCGCACCGCATGAACGGTGCCGCGCGGCGTCTCGAACCGCTTGGACAGGTTGCGGATGGAGATCAGCGGCGGTGCCGCGGCGGTCTCAAGCATGGGCGGCGATCTCCGCTGTCTTGATGCAGCGCACCATGTGTCCCGCGCGGGCCTCGACCAGCGCGACCGGCACGTCGCAGCGTTGGCTTGCGTAGCGGCAGCGCGGGGAAAAGGCACAGCCGGGCGGCATGGAATGCGGCGGCGGCACCGTGCCGGGGATCGGCACCAGCCGTTCGCCCTCTGGCCGGCCGGGCTGCGGGATCGAGCCCAGGAGACCTTGTGTGTAGGGATGTGAAGGCCGTGCGAAAAGCGGGCGGGTGGCCGATTGTTCGACAATTTCGCCCGAATACATCACGGCCACATCGTCGGCCATCTCGGCAACGACGCCCATGTCGTGGGTGATGAACAGGATGGACATGCCCAGTTCGCCCTGCAGCCGGCGCATCAGGTCGAGAATCTGCGCCTGGATGGTGACATCGAGCGCGGTGGTGGGCTCGTCGGCGATCAGAAGCGCCGGCTGGCAGATCATGGCGAGCGCGATCATCACGCGCTGGCGCATGCCGCCCGACAGTTCGTGCGGATAATTGTCGATGCGCCGGGCAGCGGCCGGAATCTCGACCAGTTCGAGCATCTCCAGAACGCGCTTGCGCCGCTCTGAAGGACCGGGATCGTCGTGCAGCTTCAGCATCTCTCCGATCTGGTCGCCGATGGTGAACAGCGGATTGAGCGAGGACATCGGTTCCTGGAAGATCATCGCGATCTGGGCGCCGCGCATGCGCCGCATCGCCGTTTCCGAAAGCCCCGCCAGATCGACCGCTTCGCCATCGCGGCCGCGATAGCGGACGGTGCCCTTGGCGATCCTGCCGGCGCGCGGCAAAAGTCCCATGATGGCCAGCGACGTGACCGATTTGCCCGAACCCGATTCGCCGACAAGAGCGAGCGTCTTTCCGGTGCCGAGCGAAAAGCTGACATCTCGGACCGCAGCGGTGCTGCTGCGCCGGCCGGCAAATTCGACCCGCAGATCGCTGACCTTGAGGATGGTGTCGCCGCTCATGCAGGGCTCTCCGCATCCGGCACGCGTCGCGCGGCCGGTTCGATCGACGCGCCAAGGACGGTCCATCGCGGTTCGAAGACGCGATCGATGGTCAGGTGATTGCCCTGGCTGTCGACGGCGTCGAGGTCGCCGTCGACAATGTCGAAGATCGTGAAATCGGCCTTGGTTCCGGGGGCCAGTCCGTCGCTGGCGGAAAGGCCCAGAAAGCCGCGCGGGCTGGCGGCGACGGCGTCGATGCATGCTTCGAGCGGCAGGCCGATGGCCAGCATCTTGGAGAGCGTCGTCGCCATGTCGTGCACCGGCCCGCCAATGTTGCGCAGGTGCAGATCGGTGGAAATCGAAAATGGCAGGAAGCCGTCGGCGACCGCCTGTCGCGCGACGCCGAAGTCGAACGAGGCGACGCCATGGCCGATGTCCATCAGAACGCCGCGCCGGGCCAGATCCCTGGCTTTGGCATAGACCTGCGGCGTGTCGAGCACGGAACCGGCCTTCTTGCCGTTGAAGCAGTGGGTGACGATGTCGCCGGGGGTCAAGATGTCGAAAATCTCGTCGATCAGCGGCGGCGGCTCGCCGATATGGACCATGACGGGCAGCCCGGCGATCTCGGCGACGCGCTTTGCTATCCTGGCCGGCGTGATGCCCCAGGTGCCGACGATGACGCCGCTGGCGCGCACCTTGATGCCGCAGACCACGTCGCGGTTGGCCTCGATGACCTCAAGCGTCCGGTCGATGTCGATCGAGCGCATGTCGATCAGTTCGGAGACGCGGTTGCAGGCTACAAGCCCGATCGAGCCGATGTTCAGGAACGCCTTGATCGTCTCGGTATGCGGTTCGATGACATATTCGCGCAAGCCGTGAAAATTGGCTTCGCCCGCCGAGCCCGCATCGGCCATGGCGGTGACGCCCGTTGCGCGGCCGGCCTGGCTGGCCCGCACGGAGATATCGGTCCCGCCATGCCAGACATGGACGTGAAGATCGGTCCATCCCGGCGACAGGCGGGCACCCTTGCAATCGATCGTTTCGGCGCCGGGCAGCGCATCGCGGGCGATCGTGCCATCGTCGGATATCGCGATCGTTCGGGGCGCGGTGCCGTCAAAGCCGACGGCCTCGAAATTGGTCAGGGTAAGCGCCATTTCAGAGTTCCTTTGCGATCCGGGGATCGAGCGCATCGCGCAGGCCGTCGCCGATCAGTTGCAGGCACAGGACCGAGACGGAAATCGCAATGCCGGGAAAGAAGATCAGGAAAGCGGCCTGGTCGATATATTGCCGCCCCTCATTGATCATGGTGCCCCATGTCGGGGTCGAGGGATCGACACCGACGCCCAGAAAGGACAGGCCGGCTTCGGCCAGCATCGCATAGGCGAAGATGAAGGTCGCCTGGACGATGATCGGCGAGACGATGTTGCGCAGCACATGGTTGATCATGATGAAGCCGGTGGAACTGCCGAGCGCCAGCGCGGCCTCGACAAAGGGCAACTCCCGGATGACCAGGGTCGATGCGCGGACGATGCGCGCGATCCGCGGCGCATAGACGATCGAAAGGGCGATGATGACGTTGATCATCGATCCGCCCAGAATCGCCACCAGCGCGATCGCCAGCAGAATGTCGGGAAACGCCATCATCGCGTCGACGATGCGCGAGACCGGACCGTCCAGCCGCCGGAAGAAGCCGGCGACCAGCCCGAAGACGATGCCGACGACCGAGGCGACAAGCGCCACGCCGCAGCCGATCGTCAGCGAGACCTGGCCGGCATAGAGAAGGCGCGACAGGACATCGCGGCCGAACGCGTCGGCGCCGAGCCAGTAGTCACCGCCCGGCGCGGCCAGCCGGTTGCGCACACTCATCGCGGACGGGTCGGCCGGCGCGATCAGCGGTGCCAGGATCACGGCGGCGAGGATGACAAGAAACACGATCAGCGAGACGAGCACGGCGCGCCGCGCAAACAGCGCTTCGAGGAAACCGGGTTCGTCGGCAAGCGCGGATGCGGACATCGATCAGTACCTCACCCGCTTGTCGACGAGCAGATAGAGCAGGTCGGTCAGAAGATTGATGAACACATAGAGCGTCGCCACGACGATCAGTGTGCCCTGGATGACCGGATAGTCGCGCCGCAGCACGGCGCTGACCACCAGATTGCCCATTCCGGGAATGTTGAACACACGTTCGGTGACGACCGCGCCGGATACCAGAAGGGCGAATGTCAGACCGATGACGGTGATGATCGGAATGGCGGCGTTCTTGAGCGCGTGCCGCAGAACGACGCGCCATTCCGTCATGCCCTTGGACCGGGCCGTGCGCACATAGTCCTCGCCCAGCACGTCGAGCATGGAGGCACGCGTGAAGCGCAGGATCAGCGCGGAATTGACGATCCCCAGAACGATCGACGGCAGCACGAGATGGCCCATGCGGACCCAGAAGTCGGCATCGGGGCCGCCATAGCCGGCCGCCGGAAACCAGCCCAGTTCGGTGGCCAGATAACGCTGGAACATCAGGCCGGTCCAGAAGCTGGGCACCGAGGCGGCGAGCATGGCCGTCGAAATGGCGGTCTGGTCCAGCCAGGACCCGCGCCGGTAGGCGGCATAGATGCCGATCGGCACGGCGATGATCAGCGCGATGATCAGCGAGAAAAGCGCCAGATAGACAGTGGGCTCCGCACGGGCGAGCAGCACCCGGGTGACCGGCTGGTTGAAGAAGATCGACGTGCCCAGATCGCCGCGCAAGGCGTTGCCGACAAAGCTCAGATACTGGATGGGGATCGGTTCGTTCAGACCCAGCCGCTCGCGCAGTTCGGCCGCTTCGGCCGGTGTCGCTTCGGGACCGAGCATGAGCGCCGCCGGATCGCCGGGCGCCAGCCGGACGATGACGAATGCGATGGTCAGGACCAGAAGGACGACCACCAGCATGCCGACCATGCGTTGAACGATGTACCGGGTCACTGCATCACACTCTGTAAGCTGCGGACCATCGAGGCCCGCAGCAGGCCGCCTCCCACGGATGCGATCCTATTGGGGCCTGGCGTTCCAGAAATAGGGCCAGGGCGAGGGATTGACGCCGGTCATGCCTGTACGCTGGCCCTGCAGCGCGTTGAAGCCGCCGATCTTGATGAAGCCGACATCCTCGAACACCGCCTTCTGGAGATCGGCGAACAGCGCCTCGCGCTCGGCCTGGTCGGTGGCCGTGGTGAAGGCCGCCAGCGTCGCCTCCTTGTCCGGCTCTGCCCAGCCCAGCCGCGAGGTGGCGGAATAGAGGCTGGTCAGAGCCGGCTCGGGGAGGAACGGCGAGTGGGTGATGTAGATGTCCCAGAGCGCCGGATCGTTGCGGCGCTGGCCGAGCGTTGCCCAGTCGACGACATCCATCTGAACGGCAAAGCCGGCCGCTTCGAGCGCCATCTTGGCAACCTCGGCCATCTTGAAGTGGAACTCGTACTGGCGCGAGGTCAGGATGCGCAGCGGGGTGCCTTCATAACCGGCGGCATCGAGCAGTTCGGCCGCCCGGGCCTGGTCGTTCTGGTTGTAGAGCTCGGTGCCGGCATCGTTGCGCCACGTCCATCCCTCCGGATACATGGGCGCATCGACGATGAAGAAATTGTCGTCGCCGAAGGCGGCGAACATCATGTCGTCGTGGGGCAGGGCGGCCTGCAATGCCTTGCGCACATTGAGATCGGTCAGAAGCCCGTCCTTGTGGTTGATGGCGAAAATCGGCCAGCCGAACGGGCGCAGCAGAACCGGTTCTGCCGCCTCGCTTTCGGCGATGCGGGCATAGGATTCGGCGGGCAGGCCGTCGGCGAAGTCATACTGGCCGGACAGGAGACCCTCCACGCGCGTGTTCGGATCGGGCACGGGGATGAAACGGATCTCGTCGGCGAGCTGCAGACGCCCGCCGGCCGGGCCGTTCGGCTCTTCGTCGCGCGCCTGATATGCCTCGAACCGCCCCAGTTGCAGATACTGATCCGGCACATGTTCGATGATCTTGTAGGGGCCGGTGCCCACGATGGCGCTGAGCGCTTCGCCCAGCACCTCTTCGGGATAGATCGCGGCGGCCGAGTTGGAGAAGGCGAGCAGCGACAGAAGCGGCGAATAGGGCTCCGTCATCCGGATTTCGACGGTGTTGGCGTCGACCGCCTCGATGGCCTCGATGCGGTCGGCGACGGCCTTTCCGCGCGAGGCCATTTCGGTCCAGCGCTGCAGCGAGGCGACCACGTCGGCCGAATCCATCGACGAGCCGTCATGGAAGGTGATGCCCTGGCGCAATGCGATCCGGTACGTCCGGCCGTCGTCGGAGATTTCGGGAAGATCGACCGCCAGAAGCGGCGCGACGTTCCAGTTGGCGTCGAACGTGTAGAGCGTTTCGACGAAATGCTGGGTGACGATCGAGACCACATCCTTGGTCGACAGCATCGGGTCCAGCGTGTCCGCTTCGCCGATGATTGCCACGTCCAGCGTGTTGTCGGCCCAGGCGGGCACGGAATAAGCGGACAGTCCGATAGCGATTGCCGCCGCCGAAGTCATCCAAGTGCGCGAAATCGACATTCTAGACCTCCCTTATAATGGAATATATTTCGCAATTACGAATGATGTTGTATTCCCTTTTGGATGTCAAGGGCGGCCGCCGCGGGCTTGCGGCACGAGGTCGTGCCACGAATCCCGCCGGGCGCCGGTCTCATGGCCGGGCCTCGACTCCGCGACGATGCGGTTCGGCGCATTGGTGCAGAACGAATTCATCTGTGCGGACCCGCTGACCATCATCGGCGGATTGGGCGCGGACAGGCGCAAGCCGGCACCGGCGGGCACGGCGCTCTTCCGGCCCGGGGGGGGCACGCCGCGCCGCGTACTTCCGCAACCGGCCGCCGACATCGATCGCATCCGACGAGGCGCTTCTGACGATCGGTGGCAAGATACCGGAGCACAGTGTCCGCTTTTCGGCTTCGAAGTCGTCAGCCTCGTTGATAACGGTGCCGGCGAAAGGTACCAAGAAAACCTGCGGACGGCGGGACCCGTCAAGGGCCGGACCTTCAAACGCCGGTCGCAAGAACACTCACTTTCTGGGAGAGACAGATGCTGGCCCCGGCGATGCGCAACGCCCTCTCGATGAAGCTGATCCTCCTGCACGCGTTCGCGCTCGCGGCGACGGGTCCGGTGTCGGCCGAAGGGCAGACGCCGGTCCGGTCCCTTGCGATCGAGATCAACAAGGCCGAGCAGCTCGAAGCGACATGCCGGCTGGTCTTCATGACGCATAACGGGCTGGGGGCCGATCTGGCGGAACTGTCGCTGGAGACCGTCCTGTTCGACACCGAAGGCGGTGTCGACCGGTTCACCCTGTTCGACTTTCGCGAGGTGCCGGCCGGCAAGATGCGGGTGCGGCAGTTCGATCTGCCCGACACGCAATGTTCCGATATCGGCAAGGTGCTGATCAACGGGGCATCGGCATGCAAGGGCGAAGGGCTGACCGGCGGCGAGTGCATCGAACACCTCGACGCAACCAGCCGCATCGGCATGGAGATTGCGGGATGATTTTCGGCCTTGCCAACCCGATCGACCGCGCCGCCGGTCTGATCGCTCTGGGCGGCCCGGTGGTCGCACTTTTGCTGGTCCTGTCGGTGATCGCGCTGGCCATCGTGATCTACAAGATGGCGCAATATGTGCGGCGGGGCACGGGCACCGACCGGCATGTGGACGAGGCGGTACGCCTGTGGCGGGCCGGCGATCGGGCGGCGGCGCGATCACATCTTGCCGATCGGAAGACGGCGCTCGCCGAACTGGTCCGCGAGGCGATGGGCCAGGCCGGGCAGACCGGCGGCCATGTCGCGCGAAGCGATCTCGAGGATCATTTCGCGATCGTCGCGGCGCGGCAGTTGCAGCGGTTGCAGAGCGGCTTCCGGGCGCTGGAATCGATTGCCCAGATCGCGCCGCTGATCGGCCTGTTCGGCACCGTCCTGGGGATGATCGAGGCGTTCCGGCAATTGCAGGGCGCGGGCAATGCGGTCGATCCGTCGCTTCTGGCCGGCGGCATCTGGGTGGCCCTGCTGACGACCGCCGTCGGCCTTGCGGTGGCGATGCCGACGGCGATCTGCCTGAGCTTTTTCGAAAGCCGGGTCGCGCGCCACCGACTGGCCATCGAGGAGGCGCTGACGGCCGTCTTCAACCCGGTTCGGACCGGTTCTGCCGCAGCCGAACGGGCCGGCGAGCGGCCGATCGGGGCCAGTGCCGCCAATGCGCATTGAGGCGGGTGCATATGGCCGCGTGCGGCGCATCTCGCTGACGTCGCTGATCGACGTCATCTTCCTGCTGCTGCTCTTTTTCATGCTGACGGCGACCTTTTCGCGGTTCGCCGATGTCGAGCTGTCGACCGGCGGAGGGGCGTCGCAGCTTGCCGACCAGACGCCGGTCTTTCTGCAATTGCATGCAGACGGGCTGTCACTGAATGCCGAGCCGCTGGACGTGTCACAGCTGGGCGAGCGGCTCCTTGTGCTGCGCGAAGCGGGACGCGCCGATGTCGTCATCCTGTCGGTCCGCGACGGGGCGACATCGCAGCAACTGGTCGATGTGATCGCGGCGGTGGGCGCTTCGGGCGGCCCGCCGCTGCAGATCGTGCGTTGAGGGCCGATTGCGATGCGCATTGAGGCGACAGACCATCACGATGCGGCGGGCCGGCGGTCCGAGCCGGCCATCGCGCTGATCAACATCGTCTTCCTGATGCTGATCTTCTTTCTTGTCGCCGCGCAGGTCGCGCCGCCGCTGGATGGCGATGTCGCTCTCGTCTCGACGCGCGATCTCGACAGCCGCGAACCGCCGGACGCGCTGGTGATCGCTGCCGACGGGCAACTGTCCTATCGCGGTGCGACACTGACGCCGGCGCAGTATGTGGCGCTCAAGCGAGTGGGTGCGCCGGCGCTCGCAGAATTACGTCTGGTGCCCGACCGCTATCTGTCCGCAACGCGGCTGATCGAAATCGGCGATGAACTCAGGGCGCTCGGGGTCGAACGCGTCTTCATCGTCACCGAGCGGAGCCTGGCGGGGCCATGAGCGGGCGCGGGCTTGCCTTTGCCGGCGCGGCCATGCTTGCGCTCACCGCCTCGGTCGGGGTTCACCTCGGCGGCGCATCCATCGATACCTCGACGCAACCGGAAATCGAGGCTGGCGGCGAGGTCATCCAAGCCGCCGCGCTGGGCTCGGGCTTCGAATCACTGGTCGCGGCCGGCGACCGGCTGAGCCCGGTGGATGCGGAAACCGAGGCCATTGCGCCCACGGACAATGCCAGCGCCGGACCGGCGCCGGCGAGCACCCGATCGGTCGTCGCGCCGGTTTCGCCGCCCAGCGATTCGGCCGAACCGTTGACGGTGGCGCAAGCGCCCGAAATCGCCGCCGTGGCACCGGTGGAGACGAGCGATGTGGTCGAGGCGCGGCCGGACGAACCGGTCCTGCCGGTCCCGCTGGCCCGTCCGTTCCGGCAGATCGATGTGGATCGCGCGCGGGCCGAGGAGCAGCGGCGTGCCGCCCGTGCCGCCGAACGCCAGCGCCAGGCGGAGCGGCAAAGGCGTGCCGAGCAGCAGCGTGCGACGCGCCAGCAGGCGCGCGGCACAGAGCAGGGGCAGGCCGATCGCAACGCGCGGGCCGGACGCGCCGACGGGCAGGCGCAGGGCCGTAGCGCCAATACAAGCCAGGGCGATCAGCCGGCGCGGGAGGCCGGCAATGCGGCGGCTTCGAACTATCCCGGCAAAGTGTACGCCAAGATACGCCGCACCCGGCAGCGTGCCGCCGGCGGGAGCGGAACGGTGCGCGTCAGCTTCTCGATCGGAGGCGGCGGCGGGCTTGCCGGCGTCTCTGTCGCCGCCAGTTCCGGCTCGGCCGCCGTCGACCGCGCGGCCGTCGACCACATCCGACGGGCCGCGCCGTTTCCGGCGCCGCCGCCCGGCGCGCAGCGACGCTTCGTTATCCCGATCGAGATACGCCGATGATCGGGCTGGGCCAGCCGGCGTTCGGTTCTTCACACGCCTGTCGCGCACGCATCTGCACAAACCGGAAGCCGCCATTCCAGAACCCCACAGGAGATCCAGCCATGTTCGTCGCGATGAACCGTTTCAAGATCAATGAAGGCCATGAGGCGGCTTTCGAGGAGGTCTGGCGCAACCGCGATTCGCGCCTCAAGCAGGTGCCCGGATTTCACACCTTTCATCTGCTCAAGGGCGATTTCGACCAAGACAGCCGCACCACACTCTATGCGTCGCACACGATCTGGGGCAGCCGGGACGATTTCGTCGCCTGGACCAGATCCGACCATTTCCGCCAGGCCCACGCCAATGCCGGCGACACCAAGGGCATGTATGCGGGCCATCCGCAGTTCGAGGGCTTTGAGGCCGTACTCGAGGAATGAAGCCGCGCAGGCGCCAAGGCGGCAAAGCCCGTCTTTCCGGTTTCAGGATTGACTCTTGGCGCCCGCCACGTTTTGTTTCGCCCGCTTCAAGGTGCGACCCGACGGGTCGTTAAAAGGGAACATGGTGCGGCGTACCCGCAAGGGACCAAGACCATGGCTGCCCCCGCAACTGTAACCGTGGAGCCCGCCTGATCACGCCACTGTCCGCACGGATGGGAAGGCAAGGCGCGGCGCTGAAACGGAAGCCAGGAAACCTGCCTTGAACGGTCACCCAGCCGGGCCACGGGGTGTGGCAAGGCACGGTCTGTTCCGCAGAGGTGACATCGAAAGATGCGTCTTTGCGCGGAGCGTCCGTCGGGTGGCTTTCCTCCATCAGAATGGCCGGTCCGGCAAACGCCGGGTTCAAACACGTGGTCCTTGTGCGGGCCACACGGACATTTGGGGGACTACCGTGATCCGAACCATTCTTCTTGCCACAGCCGCCTGGGCGGCGTTGTCGCTGCCGCAGCCCGTTCATGCCCAAGAGGGCACTGACGATGGCGCGACGGTCCTGCCGACCCTTCTGATCACCGCCGGTCGGACGCCGGTCGAGCAGGAAGCATCCGGGCGTGCCTTCACGGTGATTACCGGGGAAGAGCTCGAGCGCAGCCAGACACGCTATCTCGCAGACGCCCTGCGCCGGGTGCCCGGCTTTCATGTCTCGCGTGCCGGTTCGTTCGGCGCGCCGACCCAGGTGCGCGTGCGCGGCTCCGAGGGCAATCATGTGCTGGTTCTGATCGACGGCGTCGAAGTGTCGTCGGTCAGCCAGGGCGAGTTCGACTTTGGCGGCCTGCAGGTCGGCGATGTCGACCGCATCGAGGTGCTGCGCGGCCCGCAGAGCGCGCTTTACGGATCGGACGCGCTTGCCGGCGTCATCAACGTCATCACCAAAAGGGGGCCGCGCGACGGGTTCGAAGCGCTGCTTCAAAGCGAGACCGGAACCGATGGCACGTTTCTGGGCGGCGTCGCCGTGCGCGGCGGGACGGAGTGGTTCGATGCGGCCGTGTCCGCGCGGTTCCGTCGCACGGACGGTTTCAACCTTTCGGACTTCGGGACCGAGAAGGACGGTGACGAGAACCTGACACTGACCGGGCGCTTCACGCTCGACGTCAACGACAATCTGGTGATCGACGCCAATGGCCGCATGGTCGACCGGTTCGTCGAGACCGACCGACAGGATTTCGCCTTTCCCGCAACGCTGACGCAAGGGCTCGTCATCGACAGCGACGACACGTCGGATGTGCAGGAGCTTTCCGGCGCGATCGGCGCCACATGGACCTCGCTCGATGGTGCGTGGACGCACGGCGCCCGGTTTTCGGGGAGCGGCGACGAGCGCGACAGCGCACGCGGCGGTGTCGTTACCTCGACCAACAAGGGCAATCGCCTGAAGGCGGAGGTTCAGTCGAGCTATATGTTCGAAACGCCTGCGCTGCTCGATGCCGTCCATACGGTCACCGGCGCTTATGAATGGGAGCAGGAGCGGTTCTGGCAGACCGCGACGCAGGAGCGCGTGACGCAATCCTTCGTCGCCGAATATCGCGGCGAGTTCGCCGGCCAATTCTATCTGAACGCCGCCGTGCGCCACGATATGAACGACCCGTTCAAGGATGCGACGACCTACAGCGTGGCCGGCGCCTGGGCCGTGCCTGGCACCGGCACGCGCCTTCACGCCTCGGTCGGAACCGGCGTCAAGAACCCGACCTTCTTCGAGCAGTTCGGCTTCGTGCCGGGCAGCTTCCGGGGCAATCCCGATTTGCGGCCTGAGGAAAGCCTTGGCTGGGATGTCGGCATCGAGCAAAGCCTTTGGGACGGGCTGGTCGTCGTCGACGTCACATGGTTCGACCAAAATCTGGAAAACGAGATCCAAGGCTTCGGGCAGACGGTGCGCAACCTCAACGGGACATCGCACAGGCAGGGCGTCGAATTGTCCGCGACGGCCGAACTGTTCGACGGTTTTTCGACGACGGCGATGTACACCTATACCGACGCCACAGACCCCAACGACATGCGTGAGGTGCGCCGGCCGATGCACAGCGCATCGCTTTCGGCGGCCTACACGTTTTATCAAGGTCGGGCGCAGCTTTTCGGCGAAGTCATCTACAATGGGGCGATGGACGATCTGGAATTCATCAATGCGACGCCGCAGACCCGCGTGACGCTGGACGATTATGTGCTGGTCAATATCGGCGGCAGCTTCAAGGTCAACGAGACGGTGGAGGTTTACGGCCGCGTCGAGAACCTGTTGGACGAGCGCTATGAGGAGGTGTTCGGCTACAACACGCAGGGGCGCGCCGCCTTTGCCGGCGTCAAGGCGCGGTTCTGACCATGTGGCGGGCGTCGCGATCGCTGTTGCTCGGCGCCCTGGTGTGGCTCGGTGGGGCATTGGCCGTGCCGGCCGCAGAGCCGCCGGCGCGTGTCGTGTCGATGAACGTGTGCACCGATCAGCTCGCCATGCTGGTCGCCAGGCCGGGCCAGCTTCATTCGGTGTCATGGCTGGCCGCCGATCCCGCCATGTCGGTTCTGGCCAACGAGGCTGAAGGGCTGCGGCTCAATCGCGGCCTGGCCGAGGAGATCTTCCTGATGAAGCCCGATCTCGTCATCGCCGGTACGTTCTCCACACGCGCCACAGTGACGTTGCTTCAGCGTCTCGGCTTCCGGGTCGAGCAGTTCGCGCCGGTTGCCTCCCTTGCGGACATTCGTGCCAACATCGTCCGCATGGGGGACCTGCTCGGCAATCCGTCGCGTGCCGGAGCGCTGGTCGCGCGTTTCGATGCGGATCTCGCTGCGCTAAGGGCCTCTCCGCCAAGCGACCAGATGCTCGCGCTCTATTTTGCCAACAGCTATACGTCCGGCGGCGGAACGCTGGCCGACGCCGTTGTCGAAGCCTCCGGGCTGAAAAATCTGGGCCGGGAGATGGGCTATGAGGGCACGGTGAAGCTGCCGCTGGAAATGCTCGTCAACGCCGAGCCCGAACTGGTCGCCGGCGGCGGGCGCGATTTCGGCCGGCCGGCGCGGGCACAGGAAGCGTTCCGTCACCCGGCCTATCGCGCCGTTGCCGGCGCCGGGCGCGGCATCGTCATGGACAGCACATACTGGCTCTGTGGCACACCCCTGACACTGGAAGCGGCACGGCGCCTGGCTGCCCATGCCGACCTTGCCGCGGCCGATGAGTGAGAGGACGCGCTTTCATCTCCTGATCGGCGTTTTGGCGCTTGTCGTCCTTTTGCTGTTCGGCCTGTCGCTTTTGACCGGTCCCGCGGCGACCGGCTTTTTCGATGCGTTCGCCGGCCTTTTTTCAGACGATCGCGGACCGCTCGCCCTGATCATGCAGGAAATCCGGCTGCCGCGGGCGATTCTGGCGGCGGCGATCGGCGCGACGCTGGGCCTTTCGGGCGCGGCGCTGCAGGGCTATCTGCGCAATCCGCTCGCCGAGCCGGGTTTGCTCGGCATCAGCGCTTCGGCTTCGCTTGGCGCGGTTCTGGCGCTCTATACGGGCTTTGCCGCCGCGTTTCCGCTCGGTCTGCCGCTTGCCGCGCTTGCCGGCGCGGTGGTCGCTGTGCTCATCGTGCAGGCGCTGGCGGGCCTGTCGGGCAACGTGCTGACGATCATCCTGGCAGGTGTCGCCGTCTCCAGCTTTGCCGGCGCGATGACGTCGCTGGCGCTCAATTTGTCGCCCAATCCCTTCGCTGCGCTCGAGATCGTCTTCTGGATGCTGGGCTCGCTCAACGACCGGTCGATGACCCATGTCTGGCTGTCGCTGCCCGTCATGATCGTGGGCTGGGCGATGCTGGCCGCGCTGGCCCGACCGCTCGACGTTCTGACGCTCGGTGAACAGGCGGCCCAATCCATGGGTGTCGACATGGGCCGCGTGCGTTTTCTGGCGGTGTTCGGAACCGCGGCGTCGGTCGGTGCAGCGACCGCCGTTGCAGGCGCAATCGGCTTTGTCGGCCTGATCGTGCCGCACGTCCTGCGCCCGCTGGTCGGCGCGCGGCCCTCGCGCCTGTTGCCGGCGAGCGCGCTGGGCGGCGCGGCGCTGCTGCTCGCCGCCGACATTGCAGTGCGGATCGTAGCGCCGGCCCGGGACCTGAAGATCGGCGTCGTGACCGCGCTGATCGGCGCGCCGTTCTTTCTCTGGCTCGTCTTCCGCTACCGGAGGACATTGGTATGAGCCTTCTTGCGGTCCGGGACCTTTCGGTGGATCTCGGCAAGCGGGCCGTGCTGAACGGGATCGATCTGACCGTCGAGCCGGGCGAATGCGTCGGCCTGATCGGGCCCAACGGCGCGGGCAAGTCGACCTTTCTCAAAGCCATCCTCGGGCAGGCCCCGGGTGCGGGAGACATAAGGCTTGGCGATGCTGAAAGCCGGTCCATGAGCGCTCTCGAACGGGCGCGGATCGCCGCCTATCTGCCGCAGGAACGCGAGGTGCACTGGCCGGTGAGCGTCGAAGTGCTTGTCGGGCTGGGCCGGGCCTTTGGCCGAAGCGCCGTGGCGGCGCCGTCGGCGAAGGACCAGGCCCTGATCGAGGCGGCGATGGAACGCATGGCCGTGACCGCGCTGCGCCACCGCCGCGCGACCGAATTGTCCGGCGGAGAACGGGCGCGGGTGCTGATCGCCCGGGCGCTGGCGCAGGACACGCCGCTGCTGCTTGCGGACGAGCCGACCGCCGGGCTCGATCCGTCGCACCAGATCGCGCTGATGGCGACGTTTTCCGATCTGGCGCGCGAAGGGCGCAGCGTCGTCGCCTGTCTTCACGAGATTTCCTTGGCGGCGCGCTGGTGCGATCGTATCGTCGTTCTCAACGAGGGCCGGATCGTCGCCGACGGACCGCCGGCCACGGTGTTGACCGATGAGTTGATGCGGACGGTCTATGGCGTCGAAATCCACCGGGCCGACAGCGCGCAGGGTCTGGTCGTGCTGCCGACGGCACTTTCGGAAACCGAAGCCAACGACAGACCGGACGGAGCATGAGCGCGCCGCGCCGCGCGTCGCTTTTCGCCAGAACGTCCGGCTTGTCGGCTCCCGGCGGACGGTTTTCGACGTGCCGCGCTACTCGGACGGGGCCGATGACGAGGCGTCCGGGCACTGAATGGCCAAGTCTTTGCCGGAGCGGCCCGCTTCGAGGTCAGCCACAGCAAAACTGTCATCAACGAGGCTTAATCCTGATGGCAAGGCCAGGAGGACGAGCTATGGCGACATATCAGGCGGTAATCATGCATGGAACGCGCGGCGGCGAAGGCCGGTACGAGTTCTCGGGCCCGCCCGACCTTTTCGATCGAACACCGCTCGATGTCATGCGTGCGCTGATGGATCATGTCGAGGAGCATGCGCATATCGGCCATATCCGGTATGAAGCCAATGCGGCGCTGAAGAACGAGAGCGCCGAGGTCGTCACGGTTCTCGGCCAGCTGCATTTCGAGAAGGACGGCGCCCAGCCGTTCATGTGCATGATCAATCCGAAGCGGTCCTGATGGCTCGCGGCACAGGCCGGAGACCGGCTGCGGACGCTGCGATATCAGATCTGATGCACGTAGGAGCCGGGCGCCGGGCCCAGTGTCGGCCCATCGCCACCGGACCGGCCCATCGAAGGCGGCGGCCCCGGCTCTCCGGATCGACAAGCCAGCCAGTCCGCCATTTCCGGCCACCAGGAGCCCTCGGTCGGCTCGTGCCGGGCGAGCCACGCATCGGGGCCCGCATACAGCGCGCCCGCAGGCCGGTGCCCGATCCTGTAGTGGCGACCCTTGTGGCCCGGTTCGCTCAGGATCCCGCCATTGTGCCCGCCCCTGGTCAGGACGAATGTCAACTCGCTGTCGGTAAACAGTTGGGTCTTGTAGACCGACCGCCATGGCGCGATGTGGTCGGTTTCGGTGCCGACGACGAAGATCGGCACTTCTATGTCCTTTAACGCGATCACCCGGCCCTCGACCGCGAACCGCCCCGCACTCAACCGGTTTTCCAGAAACAGCCCGCGCAGATACTCCGAGTGCATTCGCGCCGGCATCCGCGTGGTGTCGCCGTTCCACACCAGAAGGTCCGAGGGCAGGTCCTCGCGAGCGAGAAAATAGCGGTTCACGGCGCGGGTATAGATCAGGTCCTCGGCCCGGATCGATGCGAAGGTCCGGGCCATCTGAGGCCGGTCCAGATAGCCCTGGATCCACATCAGGTCCTCGATGAAGGCGACTTGGCTCTCGTCGACGAACATCAGCAATTCCCCGGCCTCGGCAAAGTCGACCTGCGCAGCCATCAAGGTGATGGAGGCGAGGCGATCGTCGCCGTCCCGCGCCATGACGGCAGCGGCAATCGCCAGAAGCGTGCCGCCAAGGCAATAGCCGTTGGCATGGACCTTTGCGCCGGGCACGATGTCGTCGACCACATCGAGGGCCGCCATCACGCCGCGCCTGCGATAGTCCTCCAGCGACAGTTCCGACTGATCGGCCGTCGGATTGCACCAGGAGATCATGAAGACCGTGAAACCCTGGCGCACCAGAAATGCGACCATCGAGTTTTCCGGCGACAGATCGAGCACGTAGTACTTCATGATCCAGGCCGGGACGAAAAGAACCGGTTCGGGATGAACCCGATCGGTCTGCGGCGCATATTGAATGAGCTCGAAAAGGTCGTTGCGAAACACGACCTCACCCGGCGTGCAGGCCAGGTGCTCGCCGACCTCGAACCCGGGCGGGGCGGGCTTGTGCGCCTGCGTGAGCGTTTGGATCACATCCTCGGTGAAGTGGCGCGCGCCGTCGATCAGGTTTTGCCCTTTTTGCGTGACGGTTTCTTCGATGATTTCGGGATTCGACCAGGGAAAATTCGATGGCGATATCATGTCGAGCGCCTGGCGGGCCTGGAACCGTGTGCGGTCGGCGTCGCCTTTGGCGAGGCCGGGCATCTCATCGGTCGCCGCATCCCACCAGTCCTGGATCGCCAGAAAACACTGCGCCCACGCATTGAAGGGAGGCTTGTTCCAAGACGGGTGTGAGAAGCGGTGGTCGTGAACTCTCGGCCTGAACGGTTCCGGCCCTTCCGCAAGGATCTGCGCAACAAGCCTGACGGCATTGGTCTGCGCCCGCTCCATCAGCTCCAGCTGACGGCCGGGCGATCGGCCCAGATGCAGTGCCCAGTCGCTCCAGGCCGCGAAGATCGAATGGGGCGAAACCCCGCCCATCATCCTTGCCAGCGTCGCCCGCGCGGTGCGGTCGAGCATGCGATGCGGATGCGGGTCGGCAACCGGCGATGAACCGTTCTCCGTCGCAATTCGAGGCGAAACGGACCTGGCATCCGTGCATTGCTGTTGTTTCGTCATCTCTTTGCGGTCCGTTTCAACGGCGACGCCACGCCCGGCGCCCACAGCGGCCTGAAATGGTCGGCGCCCCGCGCAATCGGGTGCGGCAGTGCCTGGAGCCGACGTCCGGCGTTCGATGTTCTTCAGCGCGTTGTCCCGACCGTCAGGCCATTGGTCAGGCGCGGTTCTCGACGGCATCGCTCCCACGGCGCATCATTGCGCGACGAAGCCGCCATCGACGGGCATGTTGATCCCGGTGACGAAGGACGCTGCCGGCGAAGAAAGCCAGACGATCGCCCCGGCCACCTCGTCGGGTACGCCGATGCGGCCGATCGGGTGCAACGGATCGAGCATCTCGTGCGAGTCCTGGGCGCCTTGCGTAGCCTGTTCGGCGAGCGAATCGAGCATCCGGGTATCGATGCCGCCCGGGCAGACCGAGTTGATGCGGATGCCTGCCTTTCCATATTCCAGCGCCGCGTTCTTGGTCATGCCGTTGACCGCGTGCTTTGAGGCGACATAGGGCGAAAGCCCCGGAAATCCGATCAGTCCGGCGACGGAGGCGAGATTGACGATGGCGCCGCCGCCGGTCTTCAGCATCTGGGCGATCTCGGCCTTCATGCACAGAAACGTGCCGCGCGCATTGACCGCCATGATCCGATCGTAATTGTCCATGGTCTGGTCGACGAGCGGCATGATCTTGCCCTCGATACCGGCATTGTTGCAGGCGCAGTCGAGTTGACCATAGGTGTCGACGGTCTTGGCGACCAGCGCGTCGATCTGGTCCGCGTCGGACGTGTCGCACGCGACGAACACGGCCTGACCGCCCGCATCGGCGATCATCCTGGCGGTTTCTTCGCCGCCCTCGATATCGATGTCGGAGACGACCACCCGGGCGCCTTCCCCGGCGAACTTCAGTGCGGTGGCCCGACCGATGCCAGCCGCCGCGCCCGTTACCATGGCCACCTTGCCATCAACCAAACCCATGAGTGCCTCCTTGTTTCACGCCGCGTGCCATCCGCGATGCAATCGACCCTAACGCGGCCGCACGAGGCCGCCTTAACACCGGTCAACGCCGGGCCCCGGAAGACGCACCAGGGCCAAAGGCTGCAGCCTTTCGGCGGGTTTCGAAGCCCGGTCCATCGGCAATTCTCATGGCCGTACAGCGGACCGTGCGGAATGCTGTCGATCGTCTCCTGCAACACCGGGCCTGGCGGCCACGGCAAGAAGCCAGATCATCAGCGCCATCTCGCCAACAAAGGTGAAGGGCGCGAACACGAACGGTGCCTTGTTCATGGCCAAACCGATCGTGCTGTCGGCGAGATAGCCCAGACCTGCGATGACCAGCATGACCGAAAGGGTTCGGTGCAGAAGGGTGCGTGCGTCGACGAGATAGCCCAGAAGGATGAGATGGGTGCTGAAGAAGAAAAACGCGATGTCCCAGGCGCGTTCGAAGCGCTCAAGTCCGCCCATGGCGACTGCCAGCGTGCCCGCGTCAAATGGCGCGGACCGCGTGATTTCCAGCGCGCCGGCAACATGGGTCAATGCGTGGAGGAAAAGGACGGCGTAAATGATCCGCATTCCCGACATGGCAAGCGCGAGACGCCGCCGGCGGTGCTTGAACAGACGATACAGACCCCAGGCAATCGCAACATCGAGCAGGGCGATGACAGCGAACCCGATCACCATGATCAACAGGCGGCTCGTGACATCCGCCGGCCATGCCTCGCCATCGATCCCCGACCGGGCGAGACGCGACAGCGCGTCGGTATCGAAGGCGGCCGCAATCGCGAGCACGGTCATCAGGAGATAGGCGAGACCGGCGACAAGGGCGCCGAGGCGGACCGACGGCGATGTTGTCTGGTCCGGTACCGGCATGGCGTGATCTGCGGCCCCGATCGGCTCAGGGCCAAAGGTCGCGAATGCTGGCGCGCATGGCGTGCTTGACCTGTTCGATCTCGCCCGATGAGACATGTTGCTCGAGAACGCCGAGCACAGCCGTGATCGCCGCTTCGGTGTCGTCCAGCGGCTCCTTGGTGAACATGTGATCGACGCGGGCGACGAAGTCGGACCTGGCGCGCGGGTGCACCGGCGTGTCGGACGGGTCCCAGCCCTCATAGTAAATGCCCCGCAACAGGATCGGCAGTTGCGCGGCGAGCTGGGCGGCTTCGTCGGCCGTCAGCCAGTCGCGCACCGCGTGCAGGACCGCTCGCAGCAGCAGGTAGGCGCGCCCCTTCTCCTGCCAGCCAAGCGCGTCGCACACATGTTTGAGCCAGGCGTTGACGTCATGGGGAGCGTGATCGAGCGTCGTTATCCCGGTAACCTTCATCGGCCTACTCCTTGATGTATGGCTTGCCGCCGGCAGCCGGCGTGCGCGTTCGGCCGACCACGCCGGCGACCACGATGATCGTCGCGATGTAGGGGGCCATCGAAAGGAACTCGGACGGGATCGGCGTCTGCAGCAAAGCCAGTTTCTGCTGCATGGAATCGGCAAAGCCGAAGACCAGCGCGGCCATCAGCGCGCCGACCGGATGATAGCGGCCGAACAGCATGGCCGCGAGCGCGATGAACCCCCGGCCGCCGGTCATGTTTTCATCGAAACGGCCGACCGAACCAAGCGTGAACCAGGCGCCGCCAAATCCGGCGATCATGCCGGCCACGGTCACGTTGATGTAGCGGGTCCGGTAGACGTTGATGCCCAGCGTGTCGGCGGCGCGCGGATGCTCACCGACCGACCGGGCGCGCAGGCCCATGCGCGTGTAGAACAGGTAGTAGGTGGCCACACCCACCATCACCAGCGCGCCGTAAACGAACAGGTTCTGATTGAAGAACATCGGACCGATGACCGGTATGTCGCCAAGGATGGGCACCTTGTAGGCGCGGAACACGGGCGCATTGTTCAAAAACCGGTGCTCGGCGAAGACCTGGCTGGACACGTAGGATGTCAGGCCGAGCACAAACAGGTTGATCACGACGCCGGCGATGATCTGGTCCATGCGGTAGGTGACGACGAGCGCCGCCAGAATGAAGCCGAAAAGGCCGCCGATCCCGATCGCGGCGATCAATCCGCCGACCCCGCCCAGCAGGGACCCCATCAGGGCGCCGGTGAACGCGCCGGCCAGCAGCATGCCTTCGATCGCGATGTTCACGACGCCGACGCGCTCGCACATCATGCCGGTTATGGCGCCGAGCACCAGCGGCACCGCGCGCACCATCGTCGCCTGCAGCATGCCGGTGAGGGAAAACGCCTTGCCGGCGGTCGCCCAGACGAGAAACGCAGCGACAGCGAGCGCCAGACCGATGCCCAACGACAGCGTCGTCCAGCGGCCGCCGCCGCGCAGGAACTGGCGGGCGCCGAGAAAAGCCAGCACCGCGGCGATGATGTAGTTGAAGGGTGCCGCGGGCAGCACAAGGTTGGGTATAGCCCAGACATCGTTTGGCCGTGACAGCCGGAACGTTGCGTCGCCCGTCACGCCGATGCTGAAGACGCCCGCGACGAACAAGGCAAGCCCGATCAGCACCACTCCGGTGATGCGGGCCCGCCGGTCGGCCGGGGTTCCGATCCGCTGCGAATGGGAGATGTCCTGCGCCGCTACCATGGCCGCTCACTCATTGCGTCCCGCTTCGGACTTGCGGAAGCCCCATGGAAAGATGGCCCGCACCAGCAATGGCGCGGCGATGAACACGATGATCAACGCCTGGATGATGCCGATCAGATCGACGGACACACCGGCATCGACCTGCATCTGCCGCCCGCCGGCTTCCAGCGCGCCGAACAGGAGGCCGGCGAACAGAACGCCGACCGGGTGCGACCGACCGAGAAGAGCCACCGAGATTGCGTCGAACCCGATGCCGGCCGAAAAGCCCGGGGACGCGCGGTCGAGCACACCCAGCACCTGGTTTGCGCCGGCAAGGCCGGCGAGCGCACCGGCACAGGCCATGGCCGCGACGATGATGAACGAGGCGCGGATGCCCGCGTAGCGGGCGGCATCGGGGTTCTTGCCGCTCGCCCGGAATTCGAAGCCGACCTTGGTCCGAAACAGCAGCCAGTAGACGACGATGACCGCCAAGACGACGAGGAAGACGCCGGCATGGACACGCAGATTGGGGTCGATCCAGGTGAGCAGTCCCGGCAACTGGGCACTGTCCAACACCGAGCGCGAAATCGGATCGGCGCGCCCCTCGCGCTGCACGAAGGGCTGACGCAGGACATAATCGAGGATGCGATAGGAGATCAGGTTGAGCATGATGGTCGTGATCACCTCATGCGCGCCGGTTGCGGCGCGCAGCCAGCCGGCGATCGAGGCATAAAGCGCGCCGGCGAGCGCGCCCGCGAACAGGGCCAGCGGCAAATGGATCGCCCAGGGCAGCCCGGCAAAGGAGAAGCCGACAATCACGGCGACAAGACCGCCAATGACGATCTGGCCTTCGGCGCCGATATTGAACAGGCCGGCGCGGAAGCCGAGCGCCAGACCGAGGCCGGCCAGCACCAGGGGAGCCGCGGCGGTCAGGGTTTCCGACAGCGCATTGAGTGAACCGACGGAACCCCGGACGAGCGCCACATAGGATTGTCCGATCGTCGGCAGGTCGACCGCGGTCGCAAGCATCACCAGCGCACCGACGGCAAGCGCCACGATCACGGCGAAGATCGGCACGATGACCAAGTCTTCGAACTCCGCCCGGCTTGGGGCGGCGCGTTCCAGCAATTTCTGGGTGAGCGGGTCGGACGCCGTTTGATCGGTCATGCGGCGGCCTCCGATACCGATCCGGCCATTGCCAGTCCGACCGCGTTGCGGTCGACAGGGCCCCTGAAAGCGTCGAATTCGGCGACGATCCGGCCTTTGAACATGACGACAATCCGATCGGAAAGCGCCACGATCTCATCGAGCTCGGACGACATGATCAACACGCCGTCACCCTCGTCGCGGGCCTCGACGATGCGCTTGTGGATGTATTCGACCGAGCCGACATCGAGGCCGCGCGTGGGCTGGGCGGCGATCAGGAGCTTGGTGTCGCGTGTCAGTTCGCGGGCGACGACGAGCTTCTGCTGATTGCCGCCCGACAGCTGAAACGCCTTGGCGTGCACCGACGGTGTCCGAACGTCGAAATCGGCGGCGTAGCGGGCCGCATGCTGCATGACCTCGGGCCACCGGATCGATGGCCCCGATGCATAGCGGTCGTCATAGTAGCTGTTGAGAACCATGTTCTCGGCGATCGTGAAATCGCCGATGATGCCGGTGCGTTGCCGGTCCTCGGGAATGTGGGCGATCCCCATGGCGTGACGGGCGCGGACCGAGCTGTGGGTTATGTCCCGACCATCGTAGATTATCGAGCCGCTGGCGGGGTGGCGCAGACCGGTGATGGCCTCGATGAGCGCCGTCTGGCCGTTGCCCTGGACGCCCGCGATGCCGACGATCTCTCCGCTGCGAACGGCCAGTGACACATCGTCGACGGCGATCTCGTCATTGTTGCGCAAGACCGTCAGTTCCCGCACCTCCAGCAGAACATCGCCAGGCGCGTAGGCGGCCTTTTCGACGTCGAAGCTGACCGGCCGGCCGACCATCATCTCTGCCAGCTGCCGGGTGGTGAGCGTTTCGGGATCGCCCTGTCCGGCAACGCGGCCTCCGCGAAGAACCGTGATGCGATCGGATATCTCCAGAATCTCATCGAGTTTGTGGGTGATGAAGATGATGGCCTTGCCGGCATCGCGCAGTGCCCTGACGATGCCGAAGAATTCCTCGACCTCCTGCGGTGTGAGCACGGCGGTCGGCTCGTCGAGGATGAGGACGTCGGCGGACCGGAAAAGCACCTTGATGATCTCGACCCGCTGCTGCACCCCGACCGGCAGTTCCTCGATGAGTGCGTCGGGGTCGACGCGCAGGCCGTACTGGTCGCCGATCTCGCGCACCTGCCGGCGGGCCGCCGCTCGATCGAGAAAGTCCAGCTGGCCGGTCGGCTCGATGCCGAGGATGACGTTTTCGGCAACCGTGAAGACCGGTACCAGCATGAAATGCTGATGGACCATTCCGATGCCGGCCGCGATCGCATCGCTTGGCCCGTCGAACGTGACGGGCCGGCCGTCGATGACGATCTCGCCTTCGTCGGGCGCATAAAGGCCGCACAACACGTTCATCAGTGTCGACTTGCCCGCACCGTTCTCGCCCAGAAGGCCCAGAACCTCGCCGGCGCGGACATGTAGATCGACCCCGGCATTGGCGACCACCGGTCCGAACCGTTTGGTGATGCCGCGCAGCTCTATGTCCATGGCGATGCGGTCTCCGATCAGGCATTCCTCGCCGACCGGAGCCGGTTCGGGAAGGCCGGTGCGATGCTAGCCGGAAACGTCGATTGAGCCGTCGATGATCCCCTGGCGGATCGCTTCGATCTCCGCCTTGAGTTCGTCGGGGACCAGCGCATCCATGTCATGGAATGGCGCAAGGCCGACGCCGCCATTTTCGAGCGTGCCGACCGTGACACCGCCCTCGAAGGTGTCGTTCATCGCCGCTTCGATGACCTGGAAGACGGTCGAATCCATGCGCTTGAGGATCGAGGTGAGATAGACATGGCGCTTTTCGGGGTCGGTGACGTACAGATCGGCATCCACGCCGATGATCTTCAGCGCATCCGTGCCCAACTCGTCGGCCAGCGCGGCCGAACCGAGGCCGACCGGGCCGGCCACCGGCAGCACGATGTCCGCGCCCTCATCGTAGAGGTTCTGGGCGAAGGCACGGCCGTCGTCCAGGGATTCGAAATTGTTGGTGAACAGGCCCTCGCGGCTGTCCAGGTCCCAACCCAGAACCGTGACCTCGGTGCCCTTCTGCGCGTTGTGGTAGTCGGCCCCGCGCACGAAGCCGTCCATGAAGATCGTCACCGGCGGAATATTGATGCCGCCGAACGTGCCGATGATGCCGGTCTCGGTCATGCCCGCCGCCAGATAGCCGGCGAGAAAGGCGGCCTGGTCGGTCGCAAACACCTGGCCGACCACGTTCGGAATGGCCGGGTCGTAGGCGAAATCGACGATCGAGAACTTCTGGCCGGGATTGGCCTCGGCGGCTTCCTGCGTGGCGTCGCCCAAAAGGAACCCGACGGTTATGATCAGATCGCACTGCCCGCCAAGCAGCGAATTGATGTTCGGCATGTAGTCCGTTTCGGCCTGCGATTCCAGAAAGCGCGGCTCGATGCCGAGTTGTTCCTGCGCGTCCTGGATGCCTTTCCAGGCCGTCTGGTTGAAGCTGTTGTCGTCAATGCCGCCGGTGTCGGTCACCTGGCAGGCGCTGAATGCCAGTGCCGAAGTGGCCGACCCCAGTACCAATGCTGTTGCAATGGCTGCATATTTCAAAGTCCGGATCGTGGGGCTCATCATCTCCTCCATTGATCGTCAACCGGGCAAAAGCAAAGACACGTTCATCCGAGGCGCTTGGCAGCGTGGCGAGAGGGCGTCCGAGAGAGCGGATGCTTGTCTGCACGGTCTCTCCAGGGTCCGACGGCCGCGACAACCGCGCATTAACATTGGTCAAGTCGAGCGGTGCGTGATAACGTCTGAAAGGAAATTCAATCCTGCCGGGGGCGAGGCCGGCGAAGAGGTGGCCAACGGCGGCGGTGTCCTGACAAGACACGGAACGCCGATCGATTGGCCGAAATGCTCTCGTCGGCTGTGCGGCTCTGCTTCGGAGAACGCCATGCACGCCGATCTGATGACCGCCGGGAACACCAGTGACAGGTTTGTCAGGCACGTCGCGACCCAAGCGTCGCGACACGGCATCGTTCAGAGCCAGCGTCTGGTGGAAGCCCTGCGGCCACGGGTGACGGCGGTCAGCGCCGGTACGCTCGTCGTCCATGAGGGCGATAAGGTTCCGTATCTCATTGCCTTGGTGGATGGCTGGATCGCGCTGTCGAAGTCGCTGCGCAATGGCGACCGACAGATCATCGATTTCGCATTGCCCGGCGAGTTCATATTCGCTGCATCGGCGGATGCGTCGATGGCCGCGCTGGAGGTCCAGGCGCTGACGGACACGCTGCTTGCACGCCATTCCCATACTCAATGGAAACAACTGATCGCCCAGGTGCCCGAGATGGAGTCGGTCCGGACGGTTCTGTCCGGCGCGACCCGGGCCCGGATCGCCGAACGGATGCTCCGATTGGGAAAGGGAACCGCACAAATGCGGATTGCCTATGCGCTGCTGGAGTTGTGCATCCGGCTTCGCGCTCTGGGAGAAGGAACCGACCAAGCATTCCATATTCCGCTGACCCAGCAGCAGCTGGGCGAGTTCATGGGCCTGTCATCCGTTCATGTCTGCCGGACAATGCGGCGGCTGGAGCGAAACGGCATCATCGATGTGGCCGATCACATGGACGTTCGCGTCAGAGACGCCGTCCAGCTGGCGGAAATCGCAAAGGTCGATATTGACTGTCTTCGGGCGGAGATTTTGCCCAGACCCCTCGTGTCATGACCGGCCCTGGCTGACGCTCATCGCGTTTCCACGATTTCGCCGAGGATTTCTCCCGCAAGCCGTTCCGAGGCATCTTCGGCTATGTCGCCAACCGAAACGACGCCGACCAGCCGCTCGAAACGATCCATGACCGGCAATCGCCGCACCTGATTGTCGCTCATGATGACGGCGATCGTCTCAATGGACTGATCGGCATAGCAGCGCAGGACGCTGCGGGTCATCATCTGGCCGACTTCCATCGACAGCTGCGCCGAGGCGTTCTTCGCCAGCCCCAGGACGATGTCGCGGTCCGTGATCATGCCGACGACCCTGCCGCCCGATTGCAGGACCGGCAGTGAACCGATGTCGAACTGCTTCATGAGCAAGGTGGCGGCACCGATCGTCTGGTCGGATCCGATGGTCTGTGCGGGGCTGGACATGATCTGGTGGACCTGCATGTCTGATGCTCCGATCTTGCAAAAGCGCCTGCCAGATGCCTTCCGGGCAGCAAGGCCGCCTCATGAAACCGCTCCGATTGTCCGGCCAATGCCGCAACCGGCCAACGCCGGCCAGCCCGTTTCCACAGCCGAACAGGCGCTCTTCTTTGGTTTCAATGCTAGGACGCCGGGCGTGCGCTGCATTAACCGCAGGCAAAGTGCGCCTTCATTGCCATTGACTTCAATGGGCCATCAGGATCGGCAGTTTGCCGGTTTCGATCAGGCTGCGCGTCGTGCCGCCGAGCAGTCTCTGGCGCAGCCGCGAATGGCCATAGGCGCCCATCACCAGGCCGTCGGCACCCAGATCCTCGGCGAAATCGGCGAGAACCGTCGCCACCGGGTGACCGCCGCTTGGCTGGGTGTGGACCGTGGTCTGGACGCCGTGCCGGGCAAGGTAGGTCGCCAGATCCCAGCCCGGAGCTTCGCCATCGCGTTGCGGCACGGCATCGGGATCGACGCAGAGAATGTGCACGTTGTCGGCCGCCGCCAGCAAAGGCAACGCTTCGGCAACAGCCCGGGCGGCCGGCTTTTCATTGTCCCAGCCTATCAGGATCGTTCCCCACGAAAGCGTGCCGAACTGTGCGGGATCGGCAACGATGATCGGTCTGCCGGCTCCGAACACGACGCCCGAAACGACCTGGCGCGCAAAACCGCGCTCCTGCGGAAATGTCCGCGACAGGAACGTCACGTCGGCAAACAAGGCGTGCTCGGCCGTACCCGCCTCGATGGAATGCTCCATCATCAGCCATCGCTTGATTTCCGCCGAGATCCCGGCCTTGGCCAGATGTTGCTCGATCTCGCTGCCGCGCTCGTGCAGTTCCTGCTTGGCGGCTTCGGATTGCGCCGCCCAATTGTCCGATATGACAACCGTGTCGGTTGCGACCGGCGGCGGCGGCGCAAGGCCGATGAGCAACACGCTCAAATGGGCGTCGTTGTTTCGACAGAAATCGACGGCCGCTTCAAGCTCGGCGACCGGCTGCTCGATCCGCAGCGGAAAAAGGATCGTCTTCGGTGTCATCGCGGCCCCCGGTTTTCTGGATTGGTCTTTGCGACAGTGGAACACGGAACAGGGAGTATGGTCAGCGCGGCAAACGCCGCGCCATCGGATCGAAATTCATTCGATTTGCGCGTGCTGCCGAACCAGTCCCGGGAAGCGCTCATGCGTCGACTCGGACCTTGATCTTCTTGCTCGGTTTTTGAGCCTCAGGCCTTTTCGGAAGATGCACGGTCAGCACACCATTTTTGAATTTGGCTTCGATCTTGTCGTGATCGATGCCTTCGGGAATGGCAATGGTCCGGCTGAAAGAGCCGTAGCGGCGTTCGGCAAGATATCGCTCGCCTTCCTTGTCACCTTCTTCGCGCTCCTCCTTTTTTTCGCCGCTCAGCACCAGCGCGCTGTCGGTGACATGGACATCGATATCATCCTCGGCCATTCCGGGAAGTTCCGCACAAATCTTGACGGCGTCTTGCTTGTCTATGACATCGACGGTCGGCATGCCCCAGGAAAACCCGCTTCCGGCACGCTGGCGCGGCCAGCCGAACCGCCGGCCGCGAAACGGACCGAAGCGGTTTCCGGCGAAAAAGTCCTCGAACAGGTCATCGATCTCCTCCCGCAGGGTCCACAGCGGCGCAGACGAACGTTCGGTCACAGCACGAGCTTCATCGCCATCGGTTTTTTCGGGAGCAGTATCGGTTTTCTCAATCATCGGCTCTCCTCCTGGCCGGTTGGCAATCAAAACAGGATTTGGGTTCGCTACCGGCTTGCCGTACGGATGCCCGCGCCGCATTAACACCGGTCAAGAAGAGCCGGCCTTTATGGGAATGCGGCAGCCGCCCGACCGGGCCGGTCCGTGCAATTTGGTTTCAATCTCACTGGAGCCGTCGACAATGACCACAGCCCACCGCGACCGGGCGGCATCGCCATCGGGCGCCGCGTTCCGATTGACGGGCGTTAAGGCGGCCGGGCGCGTCCGCATGCCAAGGCGCGGGTGCACGATTGCCCGGACCGCGATTTCCTCGCCTGCACCGGCCGCAGGTGCAAGCGGAAGGCGAACGAGGGGATGGCCATGACCGAGCAAAGGATCGAGAGCGCCTTTGCCCGATCGGAACGTTCGGTCGCCGAGCGTCTGGACACCGACATCGATCGCGGGCTGGACGACGCAGAAGCTGCGCGGCGGCTGCGGATCTGGGGACCCAATCAGCTGCACCGCCAGGCGACACGAAGCGCGCTGTCCATACTGCTTGGCCAGTTTCGATCGATCATCGTATGGCTGCTGGGCGCGGCTGCGGTATTCTCGATCGTGATCGGCGATGTCGCCGAGGGCGCGGCGATCTTCGCGGTGCTGATCATCAACGGGGCGATCGGCTTCTTCACCGAGCTGCGTGCCGCACGCTCCATGGAAGCGCTGCTGCGCATCGCCGATGTGCGCACGCGCGTGCGGCGCTCGGGCATCGTGCGTTCGGTCGATGCGCACGATCTGGTTCCTGGCGATATCGTTGTCCTGGAAGCCGGTGACATCGTCACTGCCGATCTGCGTCTGTGCAAGGCGTTCAACCTGCAAAGCGACGAGTCCATCCTGACGGGCGAATCCGTGCCCGTCGCCAAACAGACCCAGACGCTGGGTAGCGATCCCATGCCGGTCGGTGATCGCACCAACATGGCCTTCAAGGGCACCGCCATAACAAGGGGTGCCGGCGAGGGAATCGTCGTTGCGACCGGAATGCACACTGAAATCGGACTGATCAGTGCGATGGCCCAGGCGGCGGAAGGCGAAGCCTCGCCGCTCGAGCGTCGCCTCAATCGGCTGGGTCAGCGGATGGTCTGGCTGGCGCTCCTGTTGGCGGCGCTGACGATTGGCGCCGGCGTGCTCAGGGGGCATGACCTGACCGAGATGATCCAGACCGGCGTCGCGCTGGCGGTTGCCGCCGTGCCCGAGGGTTTGCCGGTGGTTGCAACGCTCTGCCTTGCCCGCGGCATGTGGCGCATGGCGGCGCGCAACGCACTGATCACGCAGCTTTCCTCGGTCGAGACGCTCGGCGCGACCACCATCGTTCTGACCGACAAGACCGGCACCTTGACCGAAAACCGCATGACGGCGGTCCGGTATCTTTTGGCGGAAGGCGATATCGAGATCGAGAGGCAGGACGATCAGGCAGTGTTCATGCTGGATCAAAGGCGCCTCGATCCCGGCGAGCACGGTGCTCTTGCGTGCGCGGTCACTATCGGCGCGCTGTGCAACAATGCCGAACTTGGCGACGGGTCGGACGACAGCGTCTCGGGCGATCCCATGGAAACGGCGCTGCTGGCTGTCGCCGAAGCAACCGGCGACCGGGCGTCCCTGCGCGACCGCTACGAGCGCGTCCATCAGCATCCCTTCGACTCCGACCGCAAATCGATGACAACGGTCCATCGTGACGGCACCGGCTATCTTTTCGCGGTCAAGGGCGCACCGGAAGCGGTGATCGCCGCCTGCAACACGGTCCTGACCGCCGATGGGGCCCAGGCGCTCGACGATGAGGGCCGGCGCGTGTGGACCGACCGCAACTCGGCGGCCGCGGCCGACGGTCTCCGCCTTCTGGCGCTTGCCAAGGGCCAGGGCGATACGCCGTTTGCCGACCCGTTCGGCGAGCTGATGCTTGTCGGCATGGTTTGTTTCATCGATCCGCTGCGAGCCGACGTGCCGAGCGCGATCGAAAGCAGTCTGGCGGCCGGCGTGCGCGTTGTGATGCTGACCGGCGATCACGCGGGAACCGCCAGTAAGATCGCGCTCGATGCGCGCATTGCGGACGAACGGATGATCGTCATAGATGGGCGCGAACTGGAGCTTTTCGATCCTGAAACCGCCTCCAGCCGGGAAAAACAGCGGCTGCTCACCGGCGACGTCTTCGCGCGTGTGTCGCCGGAGGCGAAGCTGAAGCTGGCCGCGCTCTATCAGGACGCGGGTCACGTGGTCGCGATGACCGGCGACGGTGTCAACGACGCTCCGGCCTTGAAAAAGGCCGACATCGGCATTGCCATGGGCCGGAGAGGAACCGACGTTGCCCGCGAAGCCGCGGACATGGTCCTGAAGGACGACGCGTTCGAGACGATCATCGCGGCAATGCACCAGGGCAGAGTGATCTTCGACAACATCCGCAAGTTCGTCGTCTATCTGCTGAGCTGCAATGTCAGCGAAGTGCTGGTCGTCGGTCTTGCCGTGGGCGCCGGCTTGCCGGTCCCGCTCCTGCCGCTGCAGATCCTGTTCCTCAATCTGATCACCGACGTCTTCCCGGCCTTTGCCCTCGGGTTCGGCCGTGGCGACGAAGACATCATGCGACAGCCGCCGCGTGATCCCAAGGAGCCGATCGTCGATCGGCCGCGCTGGACCCTGATCGGCCTGCTGGGCGGGGCGATCACATGTGCCACGTTGGCATCGTTCGCGCTCGCCCTGTTCTGGATGCGGCTCGAGCCGGGCCCGGCCGTCACGGTCGCGTTCCTGACGCTTGCGTTGGCCCAGCTCTGGAACGTGTTCAACATGCGGACACGGGGCAGCAGTCTCCTGCTCAACGATGTCACCGGCAACGGCTATGTCTGGGGCGCACTGGCGCTGTGCCTCTGCCTGATCGGCGCAGCGCTCGGGCTGCCCTGGCTGTCGAACCTGCTGGGCCTTCCATGGCCCGGCCTGCAAGGGCTCGCATTGTCGGCGGCGATGAGCTTTGTTCCGCTTGCCTTCGGCCAGCTTCTGCTCGCCATTCCGGCAGGTGCCCGGCTGACGAAAGCAGCCGACGCGAGCTCATGAGAGACGATCGCCTGCCTGTGCCAGGCGGCGCGGGGCAGGGCTGGTTCAGCCTGACTTAGCCAGGTAAGCGACCGCCAAGGCCGGGGTGGCGATCTGCGGATAGTCGCTTTCGGGGATGTCGATACCAAAGCGCGCGTGCAGCGCGGTGACCAGATTGAGCACGTCCATCGAATCCAGTTCGAGATCGTCCTGGATGTGATCGTCATCGCCCACCATGTCGGCCTCGATGTCAGGCGCCACCTTGATCAGTTCCTCGATGAATGCGGCCTTGAGTTCCTGCGGTGTCATAGCGCCTCCGGGGATTGCATGAGATCATCGAACGCGGCCAGAAATCTCGCCGCCTGCCGCCCGTCACAGACCCGATGGTCCACCGAAAGCGTCACGGTCACGGTCTTGCGCGGCACCACCCGATCGCCTGTCACCCAAGGCCGTTTTTGCGGGGCGCCGATCCCGACCAGCGCCACCTGCGGCGGAAAGATGACGCCGCTCATCGCCTCGGCACCAGTGTCGCCCAGCGCCGAAATCGTGATGGTGCCCATGGTCAGCTCCGAACCGCGCAGTCGGCCGGCCCGCGCACGGGTGACCAGATCGCGCATTGCCGCCATGGTCTCATCCACTGTTTTGTCCTGGGCATCGAACACGGGCGGGGCCACGAGGCCGCCGCCGCGCAGCGCGACAGCGACACCGGCGTGTACGGTGTCCGATGAAACGTGAGCGTCATTTGTGTAATGTCCGTTGACGGCTTTGATCCTGGCCGCCGCCAGCGCCGAAGCGCGCACGAACAGCGCACCCATCAGCAGCCGCTCGGATGGACGGCGATCCGCATTGGCGGCTTCCAGCCATTGGGCGGCCGGCGTCAGGTCGATCGTCTGGCTTACGTAGAAATGCGGGATTTCGCGTTTGGACCGGCTCATTGCCGCGGCGATCGCCTTTCGCATTTCGGCCATGGGCGACGGTTTGACGGCCTCATGTGCCGGCACGGCGGCGGTTCCGGTCTTGGCCGGTGCGACACCGACCGCGCCTTCGACATCGGCCAGTTGGATCGCCCCGCCCAGCCCGGTGCCGGCGACGGTTGCCAGATCGACGCCCAGCTCGGCGGCACGCCGCCGCGCCGCCGGTGACGCCGCAACATCTTGAGGCGGTCGGGCGACGGGCGTTGGCGCCGCCGCCGGTCGTGGCGGGGCTTCGGCGACCGTTGGCTCGACCGTCGGGGCCGGCGATGACGGAGCCGAAGGCGGCGCGGGCCTTGGCTCCGGTGACGCCGGCGGCGTGTCCGGTGCGGCCTCTCCTTGACCCAGGATCAGCGCAAGCGGCGCCCCGACGGGCAGCTTCTGGCCGAGTTCCGCGGTCAATTGATGCACCGTGCCTTCTTCGAACACTTCGATTTCGATGGCGCCCTTTTGGGTTTCGACCACCGCGGCCACATCGCCGCGCTTGACCGTGTCGCCGGGCTTGATCATCCACTCGACAAGCGTGCCGTCTTCCATGTCGGCGCCCAGCGATGGCATGGAGAAAACGCCCATCTCAGCGCCCCATCACGGCCCTGGCGCCGGCGACGATGCTCTCGACATGCGGGATCGCGGCGTCCTCGAGGTGCTTGGGATAGGGGATCGGGACTTCGGCAGAGCAGACGCGGCCGACCGGTGCATCGAGGTTCCAGAATCCCTGTTCCATGATCCGCGCCGACACTTCGGCCGCCAGCGACCCGGTCCGCCAGCCCTCGTCGACGATCAATGCGCGCCGCGTGCGCGCAACGGACGCCATGATCGTCTCGTCGTCCAGTGGCCGCAACGCGCGCAGATCGACGACCTCGGCCTCGATTCCCTCGCCAGCCAGTTGGTCTGCCGCCTCCATCACCTTGTACAGCGAGCCGCCATAGGTGATCAGCGAGATATCGGTGCCGGGACGCCGGACCGCAGCGCCGGTGATCGGCACCGCGCCCGCATTGATGTCGATCGTGCCGGTTTGGTTGTAGAGCATGACGTTTTCGAAGATCAGCACCGGGTCGGGGTCTTCGAGCGCCGTCCAGAGCATGCCGCGCGCGTCCTCAATCGTTGCCGGCGCGAGCACCTTGAGGCCGGGAATGTGGGCATACCAGCCCTCGAGCGAATGAGAGTGCTGGGCGGCAAGCTGCTTGCCGGCACCGGTCGCCATGCGGATTACCAGCGGCACGCCGAACGCATTGCCCGACATGTGGCGCATGGTCGCCGCCGTGTTGAGGATCTGGTCGAGCGCCAACAGGCTGAAATTGACGGTCATCAGTTCGACGATCGGCCGCATGCCGGCGGCTGCCGCGCCGATGCCGGCGCCGGTGAAACCGGATTCGGAAAGCGGCGTGTCGCGGATGCGGTCCTCGCCCAGTTCCGCCATCAGCCCCTTTGTCACGGCGTAGCAGCCGCCATAGGCGCCGACATCCTCACCCATCAGGAACACGCGATCGTCGCGCTCGATCGCTTCCCGGATCGCCCGTTTGACCGCCTCCCTGTAGCTGATCTCCTCGGTCTCGCCTGACGGCTTGGCGGGCACGGGCGGTGGCGGCTGTTCGCCGAGCACATGCTTTTCCAGATCCTCGACCGGCTCCCACGTCCCGGCTTCCGCAAAGGCCACCGCTTCGGCGATCTCCGCGTCGGCCCGGGTCTCGATGGCGGCCACGTCGGCTTCATCGACAAGACCGTTCTCCAACAGCCAGCCTTTGAAGCGGACGATCGGTCCCTTGCCGCGCCATTGCTCCACCTCGTCCTTGTCCCGATAGAGCTGGGCATCGAACATGGAATGGGCGCGGAAGCGGTAGGTCCGGCATTCAAGGAAGACCGGCCCGCCCGTCTCGCGAATCCTCTGAATGCCACGCCGCGCCGCTGCCTCGACGGCGACGACATCCATTCCGTCGACCACCTCGGCATGCATGCCGTAGACGGCGGCCTTCTTGTGGATGTCGGTCTCCGCCTCCGTGCGGGCCAGCGCCGAACCCATCGCGTAACCGTTGTTCTCGCACACGAAAAGGACGGGCAGGCTCCAGAGTTTGCACAGGTTCAGCGTTTCGTGGAATTCGCCCTCGGCGACGGCGCCCTCGCCGAAGAAGCAGGCGGTCACGTTGCCCGTCTTCTGCATCATGTCAGCCATCGCCAGCCCGCCGGCGAGCGGCAGGCCGCCGCCGACGATGGCGTTGCCGCCATAGAAGCTGGTGGCGGCGTCGAACAGGTGCATCGAGCCACCACGGCCCCCCGAACAGCCCTCGGCCTTGCCGTACATCTCGGCCATGACGGCGGTCATCGGGACGCCGCGCACCAGCGCATGTCCATGCTCACGATATGTGGCGACGATCCGGTCGGCGGGCGTGAGCACCGGGATCACGCCCGATGCGATCGCCTCCTCGCCGTCGTAAAGGTGCAGGAAGCCGCGGATCTTCTGCTGCGTGTAGAGCTCGGCGCACTTGTCCTCGAAGCGGCGGATACGGATCATGCTTTCGAGCAGCGAGAGCATGTGCGCATGGTCGAGGCGCGGCTTGTCGATCACACTCATGTCTCGTCGGTCTCCAGTGTGGAAATGTCGCCCTCCGGCAGGCCCAGTTCGCGCGCCTTGAGCAGGCGGCGCATGATCTTGCCGGAGCGCGTCTTGGGAAGGGTCTTGCGGAAGACGATCTGGCGTGGCGCGACGGCCGGGCCCAGCCTCTTGCGGGCATGGCCGCGCACGTCGCGTTCGAGGTCTTCCGACGCCTCGTACCCCGCATTGAGCGTCACGTACGCCTTGACGATCTCGCCGGCGGTCTCGTCGGGAATGCCGATGACGCCCGCTTCGGCGATCGCGTCATGTTCGATCAGGGCGCTTTCGACCTCGAACGGACCGATCAGATGGCCGGACGACTTGATCAGATCGTCGGCGCGGCCGACGAACCAGAAATAGCCATCGGCGTCCTGCATGGCGAGGTCGCCGGACAGATACCAGCCGCCGACGAAACACTTGTCGTAGCGCGCCTGCTCATGAAGATAGGTCCGCATCATCGACGGCCAGCCGGGTCTGAGCGCCAGTTCGCCGATCTCGCCGGCCTTGCACTGGCGCAGCGTGCCGTCCTCGCGTTCGACAATGGCCGCTTCGATCCCCGGCAGCGGCTTGCCCATCGAGCCGGGATGCACGTCCATCGCCCTGGTGTTGGCGATCATGATGCCGCCGGTCTCGGTCTGCCACCAATTGTCGTGGAACGGCCGGCCGAAGACCTGATGGCTCCAGGTGACCGCTTCGGGGTTGAGCGGCTCGCCGACACTGGCGAGGAACTTCAGCGATGAAAAGTCGAACGCCGCCGCCGCCCCGGCACCGGCACGCATCATCATGCGGATCGCGGTCGGCGCCGAATACCAGACCTCGACCTTTTCCCGTTCGATGATCCCATACCAGCGTTCGACGTCGAATTCGGCCTCGTCGACGATCATCGTGACGCGATTCACCAATGGCGCGATGATGCCGTAGGACGTCCCGGTCACCCAGCCCGGATCGGCCGTGCACCAGTAGATCGTGCCCGGCGTCAATTCGAGCGCGTTGCGCCCCGAATAGGCGTGATAGAGCACCGCCTGGTGCACATGGACGGCGCCCTTGGGCTTGCCCGTGGTGCCGGAGGTGAAGTGGATCAGCGCCCTGTCTTCGGGCTCCGTTTGAGCGACCTCGAACGCCTCCGATGCGGCGGCCAGTGCCGGCGCCAGCGCGACGCACCTCTCGGGCGCCTCGTCGCCTGCGATGAGCACGAGCTTCAGCGAGGGGATTTCGTCGCGCCAGGCAGCGATCTTGCGCCGGTAGATCGATGCCGTCGTCAGCAGGACGTTTGCCTCGCCGATCTCCATTCGGGTCCGGATCGGCTCCGGGCCGAACGCGGAAAACAGCGGTGTGAAGACAAGACCGGCCTTGAGCGTGCCGATGGCGGCGCCATAGAGCTCCGGCGTCCGGCCCATGAGTGCGAACAGCCTGTCGCCCTGCGTCAGCCCATGGGCCGCCAGCACATTGGCGAAGCGCGACGACAGGTCTGCCATGTCCGCATAGGTCAGTTCGCGGCGGGTGTCGTCCTTGCCGATCCAGCGGACGGCGACTTCGCTGCCATGGCCTTGCGCGACATGCCGGTCGACCGCCTCATAGCCGATGTTCAGCGCGCCGCCCGGCAGCCCCGTCAGCAGCGCCCGCGCCTCCTGCCAGTCGAAGCACGCCCGCGCCGCGTCGGGATCTGCCAAGGCGGCCGCCGCCCGATCCGCATCATCCTTGCGGATGATCGACTCCATTGGACTGTCCTCCCGATGTCCTCGATTGCGTGATGAAAGCCTAGCGAATGCCACGCGCGGTGGCGTTGATCGAAGTTAAGGCGCCGATGCCCGCGTCCCGGCATGGTCTTGCCATGTGGTTGTTCGAAGATCGGCAGGATGCGGGTCAGCAGTTGGCGAAGCGTCTGGCTGCGTTCGACCTCGGCGATGCGGTGGTCGTGGCGCTGCCGCGCGGCGGCTTGCCCGTCGCCGCTCCGATTGCCGCGCGTTTCCGCCTTCCGATCGATGTGCTGCTGATCCGCAAGGTCGGGGTGCCGGGTCAACGCGAACTCGCCGTGGGCGCTGTCTCGGACGGCCAGGACATGCAGATCACCGTCAACCAAGACATTGCCGACAGTCTGAAACTGTCGCACGAGGATATCGTTGCGCTGGCCAGACGGGAACTGCCGGAGCTCGAGCGTCGCCGGAACCTATATTTCGGTGATCTTGCGCCCGAACCTCTGGCGGGCCGGACGGCCATCGTGGTCGATGACGGGGTGGCAACCGGGGCGACCGCCCGCGCGGCGCTTCGCCTGGTCCGGCAGCGGCGGCCCAAACAGATCATTGTCGCCTTGCCTGTTGCCCCCGCATCCAGCCTCGCCGAACTGGGCGCAGAGGCCGACGCCGTTGTCTGCCTCCATCAACCCGAGCCGTTCTTGTCCGTGGGCAGCCATTATCGCGACTTCGGCCAGGTCGACGATCGGGAGGTGACCGATCTCCTGCACCGTCATCGCCTGGCGCTCACGGCCGATCCCGATGATGGTCGGGAAGACCATGGCGATCGTGCCAAAGCGGCTTTCGGTGAGGGAAGGGCACGAACCTGAAGCCAAGTGCACCGACAGCGATGACACCGACAGCGATGGCATTGCCGAGACGCCGGGTCGAAGCGCCAGCGGCGACCCGCATACCGCCGGTGTGCCGTGCCGATCCTGCCCGACGCCGAAACACCGAGGCCATGCGCGGCTTCAAATGTCGGACCGGCTGCTGATGCGCACCGTCGCGTCGGCGCGGCGCCACAGCCCTTCATCGAGTGTGATGCCGTGGCCGGGTGCATCTTTCAGTTCGATCATGCCATCGGTGACGTCTGGCAGACCTTGGGCAAGCTCCCGGTACCAGCCGGTATAGAAGGCGCGCACGCTTTCCTGGATCAGCGCGTTCTTCAGATGCATGGAGAGGTGACAGGATGCGGCATAGACGACCGGGCCGGTGCAATCGTGCGGCGCGACCGGCACCTTGAAGGCCTCGGCCATGCCGGCGATCTTGCGCGCCTCGGTGACGCCGCCGCACCATGACAGGTCGAGCATGACGACGCCTGCGACGCCCGTCTGAAGATAGGCGCGGAACGCGGGCGTTCCGTTGAGCGTCTCGGAGGCGCAGATCCATGTTTCGCACGCCTCGGCATAGTGTTTGAGGTCCGACGGCGTGTCTAGCCGAAACGGGTCTTCATGCCAGTAGGTGTTGAAGGGTGCGAGTTCGCGCGCGAGCCTTTTCGCCATGGGCAGCGACCAGAGCGAGTGGAACTCGACCATGATGTCCATCGCATCGCCGACCGCTTCGCGGATCTGCTCGAACGGACGGAGCGCGGTGCGCAGTTCGTCGGGCGTGATATCGAGCCCGCCCGAGCGCTCTGCGGCGATGTCGAACGGCCAGATCTTCATCGCCGTGATGCCCTGCGCCAGAAGCGATCGGGCCAGCGCGCCCGCATCGGTGAGAAAGGCGTCCAGATCCTCGTAGGGGCCTTCCGCATCGCCGGTATGCCAGTTGTCGACAGTCTGACCGCGCCGGTCGCGCACATATTTGTAGCCCGCGCAGGTGTTGTAGGTGCGGATGCGGTCCCGCGACCGCCCGCCGAGCGCGTCCGCGAGCGGCATGGCATGCGCCTTGGCGAACAGATCCCACAGCGCGATGTCCAGCGCCGAATAGGCCCGCGTTTCAACGCCTGCGCCGCGCCAGCCGATATAGTCGGACAGCTCATTGACGCGGGCCTGCAGGTGCAGCGGGTTCTTGCCGATCAGGCGCGGCGCGCACCAGTCATGGATGTATGCCTCGACCGCCGAGGCGCCGAAGAAGGTCTCTCCCAGCCCGCTGAGACCTTCGTCGGTCCCGATCTGCACCCAGACCAGGTTCGGGAATTCGTCGAGCCGCAGCGTCCTTACTTCGGTGATCTTCATGCTACCGCCCGGTGATGCCGGGGAAGGCGATCAGCACGGCAAGCGCCAGCACTTGCAGGCAGATGAACGGCAGCAGCGAGCGGAAGATCGTCGCCAGCGAGATGTCCGGCGGCGCAACGCTCTTGAGATAGAAGGCGGCCGGTCCGAACGGCGGCGACAGGAAGGAGACCTGCATGTTCATGCAGAACAGGACGCCGAACCAGACCGGATCATAGCCGAGCTGCGTGATGATCGGCACGAAGATCGGCATGGTCAGAAGCGCGATGCCGACCCAGTCGAGGAACATGCCCAGGACGAACAGGATCAGCATCATGAACAGCAGGATGATCAGCGGGTTCTCGGAGATGCCGGTGATCAGCTGGGAGACGAAATTGATGCCGCCCATCAGGTTGAACACACCGACCAGGGCCGAAGCACCGATGCCGATCCAGACGATCATGCCGACGGTGCGCAGGGTCTGGAGGGCGGCGCCCTTGAGCAGTTCTAGCGTGAACTCGCCGCGGATGACGGTGGACAGCAGGACGCCCGCCACGCCAACCGCCGACGCCTCGGTCACGCTGGCGATGCCGCCATAGATCGAGCCCAGGACGCCGGCGACGACCAGCAGCGGCAGGATCAGCCCCTTGAGCAGGCGCAGTTTTTCGCTCATCGGCACGTCCGGGCCTTCGGGGATCGGCGCGATCTCGGGGTTCAGATAGGCGCGGATCAGGATATAGGCGATGTAGAAGCCGGCAAGCATCAGGCCCGGGATGAAGGCGGCCGTGAACAGATCGCCCACCGAGACGTTCGCCGTCAGACCATAGATGATCAGGACAATCGAAGGGGGCACCATGGTGCCGAGGGCGCCGCCGGCGCAGACGACGCCGATCGCCAGATGCTTGTCATAGCCAAGCCGCAGCATCTGCGGCAGCGCGACAAGCCCCAGCAGCACCACCTCGCCGCCGATGATGCCGCTCATCGCCGCAAGGATCACCGCGACGAAGATGGTCTGGATCGCCACGCCACCGCGCAGCCGGCCGCCGACGAGCTTCATCGCGTCGAACAGATCGCGTGCGATGCCCGAGCGGTCGAGGATCGCCGCCATCAGAACGAACATCGGCACCGAGACGAACACGAAGGACGAGACGAACGAATAGACGCGGCTGGTGATCAGCGGGACGGCCATCGGGCCGAACCAGCCCAGCGCGAAGATCAGCGCGACCAGCAATGTCACATAGGCCAGCGGGATGCCGGTGACGAGAAGCCCCAGCAACATGGCGAACATCAGGAGCGTGCCGCCCTCGATGCCCAGGGCCTGGAAGGAACCGAACAATTCCATCACTTCCGGCCCCGAGCATAGTTCCATGCGAGGATGATGAACTGCACCGCCATCACCGTGAGGACGATCAGAAGGAAGACCTTCAGCAGACCGGGATAGACCGGGTCCCAGGCGCTGCCGGTGCGTTCGAGCCGGAACGTGCCGTCCGGCCGGAACGCGGCGCGCTGGACCATCAGCCAGGCGGCCCAGGCGAACATGGCGCTGGCGGCGGCGCAGATGATCGAGATGATCGTGTCGAAGATGCGTTTGATGCGGCGCGGAATAGCGTCGTAGATCAGCACGACGCGGATGTGCCGGTCCTGGGCGCAGCAGTATAGCCCCCCATAGACGAAGGCGATGCCGCACAGGAAGATGACGGTCTCGTGCGCCCAGATGGTCGGCGCGTTGAAGACATAGCGCAGGATCACCTCATTCATGAGTATGAGCACCGACAGGACGATGCCCGTGGCGAAGACCAGTCCGCCCCGGTCGATCCAGCGCCCGAGCCAGCCAGCCTCGGGGATCGATCCGGCGGGCCGCTCGACCGGCGTGTGCTCAGATGTTTCCAAGGTGATCCCCTCCCAGAGAAAACCGGGCGGCAAGCCGCCCGGTCATGCACATGACGGCTCTCGCCTCAGTTCATCATGCCGTTTTCTTTGAGGTATCCGGTCAGGACTTCGTAGACCCGCTGGGCGTTCTCGGAGCGCTCGGCCACCTTGGCCCACTCGCCGGTCGCGATCGTGCGGAACTTGGCGCGCTCCTCGGCCGGCCAGTCATGAACGGTCACCTCGCCGCCGGCCTTTGCCGCCGCGACAGCTTCCTCATCCTTGGCGGCGAGAGCGGCGACCTGCGACAGGGCGAATTCGGCGACGCTCTCCTCAAGCGCAGCTTGCATGTCTTCGGGCAGCGCATCCCACTTGGCCTTGTTCATCGAGATTTCGACGAGCGGCATGGAGTGGAAGCCAGGATAGACCGGGTTGGGCGCAACGTCGTGCATGCCCTGGGCCTGGTTGGTGGAAAACACCGAATAGTCGGCGGCATCGATCACGCCCTTGTCCAGCGAGGTGAACACTTCCGAACCGGGCAGGTTCACCGGTGCGGCACCGGCTGCGGCGAACACCTGCTGCACGAGCCCTTCGGGCGCACGCATCTTCAGGCCCTGAAGGTCGTCGACGCCGGTGAGCGGCACCTTCGAGACGAACGCCTCAAGACCCGGCGTGGTCGCTCCGATGAAGCGCAGTCCGTAGGGCTCGAGCAACTCGTTCATCAGCTCCTTGCCGCCGCCATCGCTCATGAAGTCGAACATTTCCTGCGGCGCCGACCATGCGCCCACGGGGTTGGCGATCAGACCGAAGGCCGGATCCTTGCCGGCGAAATAGGACGTATCGGTCACGTGGCCGTCGAGAATGCCGGCAGCGATGGCGTCCTGGGTTTCATTGTGCGCGACGATGGATTCCACGGGCAGAAGCTCGATCGCCAGCCGGCCGCCGGTCTTTTCGCTGACGCTCTCGGCCCAGCCCTGCTGCAGGATGAAGTTGGGGTTGCCGGCCGGATCGGACGACTGGAACTTCAGCGTCATCTCCTGCGCATGGGCCGAGATGCCGAGCGCGGCGCCGACCAATGAGGCGAGGGCCAATTTGGTGAGTGTCTTGAACATGCGGATTACCTCCCTTGCATGTGCTGGCGGATGACGTTCGACGTTGCGCCGCCGTCATCCTGTTTGAAGTTTGCCACCGCTTGGGCGGCCATGAAGTCCAGCACCGTCTCGCAAACAGAGGCGAGCGGCGCCCGGACGTCAAGCGTGATCCCGGCCTCGTCGGGGCCGAGCGGTTCGAGCGTCGCAAGCTGGCTGTCCAGAAGTTCGGCACCCGCGAAATGGCCCCGGCGCGCGGCCAGCCGCTCGGCGATCACCTGGCGCGGTGCGGTCAGGTGGACGAACAGGACCGATCCCAACACATGCCGCAGCCGGTCGCGATATTGGCGCTTGAGCGCCGAGCAGGCGACGATGGTTGGCCGTTCGGCCTGCCGCGCCGCCTCGCCGACACGGTCCAGCCACGGAATTCTTGCATCGTCCGTCAAGGCGTCGCCGGCGGCCATGCGTGCCTTGGCATGTGCCGTGTGGTGGTCGTCCGCCTCGACGAAACCGCCTCCCATTCGGCGCGCCGCTTCGGCCGCAACGGCGCTTTTGCCGACACCGCACGGACCCATCACCACCGCTACCAGGTTGGTCGTCGCCACTTGCAATATCGAAATCCTCCATGCCAGCAATGTGAATGATAGCGCTAACATTTGTCAACTTGGAAAATTCCGTTATCGTCACGATGGGCGTCTATCAAGGGAAAACCGATGAAAAACAGGGGCAGAAGCGGCGTCACGCTCGCCGACGTTGCACGCGAAGCTGGTGTTAGCGCTATGACCGTCTCCCGGGCCCTACGCAATCCCGACCGCGTGTCGGCCAGGTCCCGCGATGCCATCCAGGCCGTCATCGAACGGCTGGGCTATGTGCCCGATCCGGCGGCGCGCGCGCTTGCCGCCGGGCGCACCAACGTGATCGGCGTGATCGTGCCTTCGGTGACCAACAACGTCTTCGCCGATGTCATGCGCGGCATCTACGATGCGGCGGAAGGCACGCCCTGGCAGGTGCAACTGGGCAATTCGCGCTATTCGCCGATCGCCGAGGAAGACCTCGTGCGGACGTTCCTCAGCCAGAAGCCGGCCGGCCTGATCATATCGGGCATAGACCAGTCCGAGGCGACGGCCGGACTGCTGCGTTCGGCGCCATGCCGCATCGTGCAGATCATGGAAACCGGGCCGGACCCGTTCGACATGATGGTCGGTTTTTCACACCGCGAGGCCGCCGGGGCCGCCACGCGACACCTGTTGGACGCGGGCTATCGCAGGATCGGCTTTCTGGGCGCCCGGCTCGATCCCAGGACGCAGCGCCGCCTGGAAGGCTTCAGGGTGTGTCTGTCGCCCGCCGGACTGCTGGATGAGGCCCGCATCGTGACCACCCCGCAGCCTTCATCGGTCACGCTTGGCGGACACCTGATGGCCGATCTGCTGTCCACGGCGCCCGACACCGATGCCGTTTTCTGCAACAATGACGATTTGGCCGTCGGGGCGCTGTTCGAATGCCAGCGACGGCGCATCGCCGTGCCCGGACAGATGGGGATTTGCGGCTTCAACGATCTTGAGATGATGGCAGCCGCACATCCTTCGATTACCAGCGTGCTCACCTTTCGCCACGAGATGGGGCGGCAGGCAATGTCATTGCTGGGTGCGGCCTTGCGCGGTGAAGAGACAAGCCAGCCGGTCGTCGATCTGGGTTTTGAAGTGGTGCCCCGGGCCACCACGGACCGAACGCTTCAACCGGGTCGGGCCGAAGGGGGCGGTGTTCGTGCCCGAGCGCCATGACCGGTTGCCGAGGCAGGCGGCCTGCGTGTTACGCCTGCATGCCGAGCGCTTGGCTGCGCCCGGATTTTCGTCACCGGCACAGTCGAGTGCCACGAATTCGGCCGGACTTTGCCGCTGGCGGCCGGATCGTGACCTTTGCGGGCAGGGCCGGCGCCGGAAACCGGCGCCGACAGCGCAGGCCTAATAGGGCCGGACCATGGCGTGCGGTCAAGAACGCCGATGCGATCAGTCAGCCCTGGCTGGGCAATTGGCCGAAACGGGCGCGGTAGTCGCGCGAAAAGCGCCCCAGATGGGAAAAGCCGCAGGCGTAAGCGGTTTCAGTGACGCTGTCGCGGTTCTGACGGGCCGACAGGTGATACCGTGCCGCATCGAGCCGGACGTCGCGCAGGTAGGAGATCGGCGACCGGCCGAATGCCCTTTTGAACCCGATCTGAAGGTTGCGCGGGTGCACGCCGGCCCTGGCCGCGATATCGTCAAGGCCGATCGGCTCGGCATAGTGGCTGTGGATGAACTCGACCGCCCGGCGCAGATGCACCGGCCGGGCCGCGCCGGTATCGGCCCGCACCATGTGCGACACGTTGCTGGGCTGCAGCGCCAGGAGTTGGCGCGCCAGTTCGCGCTCGGCCGCCATCTCGCGCAGTCCGGGTTTTCCGGTATAGAGCCGGCCCGCATCGACGGCCTGAGCCATGGTCAGCGCCAGCGCCCTGAGCCTGCGTCCCGGTCTGCCGCGCAGATCGACCGCCGGGTCGAACCGGACCGGGCCGGGCAGGGCGGCGCCGGCGGCGTCTTCCGCCACGCTGTGCAGAAACCGCTCTTCGATCTGAACCAGCAGCTTGCGGCAATCGGCACGCCATCGCATCCGCGTCGGGCGGTCCGGGTTGAGAATGGATGCCCTTTCCGGGCTGGCGCAGACCTCTTCGCCCCGATGGGCGATCAGTGCCTCGCCGGTCAGCGGAATCTGCAGCAGGTAGAAGTCACCCAGCATGCCGGGATCGATCGCAACGTCGCCGCCATAGCCGAGCACGTTCAGCGAGATGTGCTGGCCGCCGACATGATTGTGGCGCACCGACACGCTGTGGCCCGCGGTCAATGTCAGCCGGTGATCGCAGAATCGGCCGGCCACGGCATGGCGGGCGGCGTCAAGATCGTTGGTGCGCAAAACCCCGTGCGCAGCCAACAGTCCGTCCGACCCGGTCGTTTGCTCCATGGACCGAGACTAGCGTGGGGCCGATTTATTTCAAGCTCAAAATATCGATACACGAATTGGATTCGCAATCTGGATAAGCCGACGCGCCGAACCGGTGCATGGTGATCGATGCCAATGCGACATGTTCGAGGGAGGAAACCATGGAACAGGGCATCACACCGGCGTCGGACGGCCTTGACGGCACGAGCTGGAACGTCGTCGGCCACACCTATACGCCCAAGCTGCACAGCCCCAATGCGTTTTTGTGGCACGCCGCCATTCCCGATGGCACGTTCGTTCCGCCGCATGTCCATCCGACGCAGGACGAGTGGATCATCATGCTCGAGGGTGCGCTCGAGGTGGAATTCGGCGGCGATGTCCACAAGGCGGGCCCCGGCGACACGATCCGCATGCCAAAAGGCGTCGCGCACGGCATTTTCAACCGCTCGGGTGCCGCCGCCACCTGCGTTTTCGGCGTGGCGCCGGCGCGCAAGCTGTTCGATCTTTTCGTCGCGCTCGACGGCGTGACCGATCCTGAGGAACTGGTGCGGCTTTCGGCGCTGCACGAGGTCGACTTCCTGCCGCCGCCGGATGCGGCCTGAGCGGCGAGGACACATCATGGTCAAGCGGAAGAAGGTTGCCGTCATTGGCGGCGGGGTCAGTGGTCTTGCAGCCGCCAAGGCATTCGACGAAAAGGGTCACCGGGTCTGCGGGTTCGAACGCAGCCACGATTTCGGCGGTGTGTGGGAACTGTCGCGCTCCTATCCGGACGTGCAGACCCAATCGCCAAAGGACCTCTACTGTTTCACCGATCATCCCATGCCGGATGATTATCCCGAATGGCCGAAGGGCCCGCAGGTGCACGCCTATCTGCATTCCTATGCCGACAAGCACCGGCTCGGCCGGCTGTTCTGTCTCAACACGGCGGTCGCCTCGATGGATCGCCGTGCGGATGGCGAGCCCGGCTGGACACTGACACTTGAGGCCGGCAATCAGCGCTGGACCGAGGATTTCGACTTCGTTGCCATCTGCACCGGCCAGTTTTCGGAAAAGAACATCATCAGCCATCCGGGGCAGGAGGATTTCATCGCCCAGGGCGGGCAGGTGATGCATTCGTCCGAATACACCGATCCCGCCGTCTGCGCGGGCAAGAACGTGGTCATTCTGGGCGGCTCGAAATCGGCGACCGATATCGCGGTCAATGCGGTGAAAAGCGGCGCCAAATCGGTCGCGCTCGTCTATCTCGAAAATGTCTGGCGGATCCCGTATTTCGTCGGCGGCATCAACTTCAAGCGGCTGCTCTACATGCGGGCGCAGGAAATGCAGTTCAACGCATGGGGCAGGGGTACTGTCGCGCGCACCCTTGCGGCGATCACAAAGCCGCTTGTCTGGGCCAATTTCCGCGGACTGGAAACGCTGCTCAAGCTGCAGCTGGGCCTGAAGAAGCACAACATGGTCCCCGACGTTCCTATCGAAAAGGACATTTCCTGTTCGATCCCGATCGTCACGCCGGGGCTGTTCGAATATCTGAACGAGGGCAAGATCAAGCCGGTGATCGGCACTTTCGACCGCTATGAGGGCAGCCGGCTGCATCTGACCAATGGCGAAACCGTCGATTGCGACGTTGCGATCCTGGCCGTCGGCTGGAAGCTGGGCGTGCCCTATTTGCCGCAGGAATACCGCGACAAGCTGATCGAGCAGGACGGCCAGTATCGCGTTTATCGCCTGGCGGTGAACCCGGACCTGCCCGACATGGGGTTTGTCGGCTTCAACTCCAGCTTCTGCACCGTGCTTTCGGCCGAGATCATCGCCAACTGGCTGGTGCGCTATGCCGACGGCAAGCTTGCCAATCAGCCCAGCCGCGCCGAGATGGAGGCCAATATCGGCGACATGCTCGACTGGAAGCGCAATGAGCGGCCGGCAGCGAAAATCTATGGCGGGCTCTGCTCGGCGCCGTTCCATTTCAAGCATTTCGACGAGCTGATGCAGGACATGGGCGCGCGGCAGTGGAAGCGGTCCAATCCGCTGGTCGAAAATTTCAGCTATCCCGACGCGCGCGCCTACGGCACATTCCTGTCAACGACACCGGATTATCAGGCGGGGTGATGCCGACATGAAAGACTGGGACGATGCGTTCGCCAACATGGCCCATGTGCCGGGCTCCGGCGAACTTCCGGGCCGGTGGGCGGCCGATGCCGCCGCCTATCGCGCGGGCGGGGTGAAGGTGGAGGCCGACATCGCCTATGGCGATGCCCCGCGTGAACGTCTGGACATCGTCTGGCCGGACGAAACGCCGAAAGGGCTCGCCGTCTTCGTCCATGGCGGCTACTGGATGCGGTTGTCGAAATCGGACTGGACGCACTATGCCGAAGGCGCACGCGCCAGGGGATGGGCGGTGGCGCTGCCCAGCTACACGCTGACGCCTGAGGCCCGTATCGCCGCGATCACCGCGCAGATCGGCCGCGCGCTGGCGGTTGCCGCCGACCGTGTCGCCGGCCCCATCCGCCTTTCGGGCCATTCGGCGGGCGGACATCTGGTCACCCGCATGATCTGCGACGACACGCCCTTGCCGCCGGACGTTCTGGCGCGCATCGAACACACACTGTCGATCAGCGGGCTGCACGATCTGCGGCCGTTGATGCACACGGCCATGAACGACACGCTGCAACTGGACGCGGCGGAAGCGGCGGCGGAAAGCGCCGTTCTGCACCGGCCGGCCGGCGAGCCGCGCGTCACCGCATGGGTCGGCGGCGGCGAGCGCCCGGAATTCATCCGTCAGGCGCGCATTCTGGCCACCGTCTGGGAGGGGCTCGATGCGCAAACAGCGTGTCTGGTCGACGGAGACCACAACCATTTCACCGTGATCGAAGGTCTGCGGGCCCCCGACAGCGCGATCACGCGCATGTTTGTCGGGTAGTTTGTCGGCTAGGCCGGTTCATATAGGGTTCGACGGCACCGCATTTGTTTGGTTGGTGCCGGGCACCGGCATGTTGCGCTTGGCACCAAGAGATGGGGAGGTCGCATTTTGACCGAGGCCTACGATCCGACCGATGAAGGCGCCAAGACGTCGTTTGCCGCGGATATGAGCTATGGCGATTATCTGTCGCTCGATCCGATCCTGACCGCGCAAAGCCCGCTGTCCGATGCCCATGACGAGATGCTGTTCATCATTCAGCATCAGACCTCGGAACTCTGGATGCGGCTGGCGCTGCACGAATTGAACGCGGCGCGCGATGCGCTGGCCAAGGGCGACTTCCAGCCCGTCGTCAAGATGCTGACGCGCGTTGCCCGCATCTTCGAGCAGTTGAACGGCGCCTGGGACGTTTTGCGCACGATGACGCCGAGCGAGTACACCGCGTTCCGCGAGGACCTCGGCGCATCGTCCGGGTTCCAGTCGCATCAATACCGCCTGATCGAATTCGTGCTCGGCAACCGCAATCCGGCGATGATGAAGGTGCATGAACACCGGCCCGAACTGCATGCCAGGCTGACCGCGGAACTGGCGCAAAAGTCGCTCTATCATGTCGCGCTCGACCAACTCTCCGCCCATCTGGAGCGGGATTTGCCGCCCGGCATCTATCGCATGGACGCGCCGCACCGGGCCGATGACGATGTGATGGCGGCATGGGCCGAGATCTACACCGATCCGCGCCGCCACTGGACGCTTTACGAACTGGCGGAAAAGCTGGTCGATCTGGAAGACTATTTCCGGCGCTGGCGGTTCAACCATGTCACAACGGTCGAGCGGATCATCGGCTTCAAGCGCGGCACCGGCGGCACGTCCGGCGTGAAGTACCTGCGCCGGATGCTGGAGGTCGAACTGTTTCCCGAACTGTGGAACGTGAGGGGACAATTGTGAGCGGAGTGGCGACCATGCGCAACGCGGCGACGACGCTTCCCGTCAAGCAGCGGTTCAACCTGCCCGACGGGATGATCTATCTGGACGGCAATTCGCTCGGCCCGCTGCCGCGCGCGGTTCCCGATCGTCTTGCATCGATGGTCGGGCACGAATGGGGCGAACATCTGATCAAGGGCTGGAACGTCGATGGATGGATGGGGCAGCCGGTCGCGGTCGCCGACCGGATCGGCCGTCTGATCGGTGCGCCGGAAGGCACGGTGGTGCTCGGCGACACGCTGTCGATCAAGGTCCATCAGGCCTTGTCGGCGGCCCTTGCGATGCGGCCCGGCCGTCGTGTGATCCTGTCCGACAGCGGCAATTTCCCGACCGATCTCTATATGGCCGAGGGCCTGATCCGGCAGCTGGACAAGGGGCACGAACTGCGCGTTGTCGATCCCGAGGCGGTCGCTGGTGCCATCACCGAAGAGGTGGCGGCGGTGATGCTCACCCATGTCGATTACCGCACCGGGCGGATGCACGACATGGATGCGATCACGAAGCTTGCCCATGAGGCCGGCGCGGTGATGATCTGGGATCTCGCCCACAGTGCCGGCGCCGTGCCGGTCGATGTTACGGCCTGCAAGGCCGAGTTCGCGATCGGCTGCACCTACAAGTACCTCAATGGCGGCCCCGGTGCGCCGGCCTTCATTCAGGTGCGTCCGGACATTGTCGATGATGTCGAGCCGGCGTTGAGCGGCTGGCTGGGCCATGACGCGCCGTTCGCCTTCGAGCCGCACTACCGGCCGGCCTCGGGCATCGAGCGGATGCGCGTCGGAACGCCGCCGATCATCCAGATCGCCGCGCTCGACGAAGCGCTGAAGGTCTGGGACGATATCGACATCAACGATGTGCGCGCGGCGAGCATCGTGTTGTGCGAGTTGTTCATCGCCGAGGTCGAGGCGCGCTGCCCGGACCTGACGCTCGCCAGCCCGCGCGACGCCGCCATGCGCGGCAGCCAGGTCTCGTTTGCGTTCGAACACGGCTATGCGGCGATGCAGGCGCTGATCGCGCGCAATGTGATCGGTGATTTCCGGGCGCCCGACATCATGCGGTTCGGCTTCACGCCGCTTTACATCGATGAAGGCGATGTGCGAGCGGCGGTGGATGTTCTGGCCGAGGTGCTGGACAAGCGTCTTTGGGACGACCCGGCCTATCAGGCGCGCGGGCGGGTGACCTGACGCGCGCTAGGCACGCTCCCCGGCGTCCCGCCGCGCCTTCATGAACATCGGACCGCCGCGCCAGCGCGGAAAGCCGTAGCCGCTGGTCATGACGACATCGATATCGCCCGGCCCGGACGCAATGCCTTCGTCGAGAACCTTTTGCGCCTCGCTCTGCATGGCGGACAGGATGCGGTCCATGATCGCTTCGTCCGGCAGATTGGCGGGCTCGATACCCTTGCGTGCGCGTTCGGCGTCGATCAGCGCCGTGACCTCGGGATCGGCAACCGGCTTTGCGTCTTCGTAGCGATACCAGCCGGCGCCGGTCTTGCGGCCGAAGCGGCCCTGTTCGCAGAGCCTGTCGGCGATCGCCACATAGCGTTCGTTTGGATCGCGGGTGGCGGCGCGCCGCTTGCGCATCGCCCAGGCGATGTCGAGGCCGGCCAGATCCTGCATCTCGAAGACGCCCATGGGAAAGCCGAAGTCGCGCATGGCGCGGTCGACATCTGCGGGCAGTGCGCCGTCCTCGATCAGGTAATCGGCCTCCCGCCGATAGGCGGACATGATGCGGTTGGCGATAAAACCGTCGCAGACGCCCGACAGGACGGCGGTCTTCCCGAGGCGCTTTGCGAATGCCGCGGCGGTGGCCACGACATCGTCGGCGACGCGGTCCGGCACGACGATTTCCAGAAGCTTCATGATGTGGGCCGGCGAAAAGAAGTGCAGGCCGATCACGCGCGAGGGATCGGCGACGGTGGACGCGATGGCGTTGACGTCGAGGTAGGAAGTGTTGGTCGCCAGGATCGCATCGGCCTTTGTGACAGTGTCGAGGGTGGCGAAAACGGCTTTCTTGACGTCCATCTCCTCGAAGATCGCCTCGATGACCAGATCGGCCCGCGACAGCGTGCCGTAGCCGTCATGGGCGGAGAAACGGTTGCCGATAGCGGCGCGCATCGTCTCATCGACGATGCCGCGCCTGGCGCTTTGATCGAGGATCGACGACACGCGTTCGTGTGCGGCCTGCGCGGCTTCGCCGTCGCGCTCGACCAGGATCACGGTCAGACCGGACAGAAGGCAGGCCGCAGCGATGCCTGCGCCCATGGTGCCGCCGCCGATCACGCCGACAGTGCCGAACGGGCGCGGCCTGCCCTTGCAGCGCGGATCGGACAGCGTCGCCCGTTCCGCCATGAAGATGTGCCGCAGCGCCGCCGACTGATCGGAGGCTTTCAATTCAAGGAAAGCATCGCGCTCGGAGGCCAGAGCCTCGTCGGCCGGCAATTCGAGAGCGCGTGCGACGGCGTGCACGGCCGCTTCGATCGATTGCTGTCCGCGCGCCTTGGCAATCAGCTTGGCCTTCTGGGCGGCGAAGGCGTCCGCATCCGCCGGGTGCCGGACCGGACGTTCAAGCGTTGGCGGCTCGTCGCCGGTCGTCGATCGCGCCATGTCCCGTGCGGCGGCCACAAGGTCGCCTTCGGCGACTTCATCAACCAGCCCGGCGCGATGCGCCTGCGCCGCGCCGACCGGCTTTCCGCCGGCGACCATCGTCAGCGCGGTCTCTGCCGGCACCAGACGCGGCAACCGCACCGTGCCGCCGGCACCGGGGATCAGGCCGAGATTGACTTCCGGCAATCCCAGTTTTGCATCGGTCGCTATGACGCGTGCGCGGCAGGCCATGGCCAGTTCGAGCCCGCCGCCAAGCGCGGTGCCGTGGATTGCCGCCACCCAAGGCTTGGCTGCCGCCTCGATCGCGGCGACCACATCGGGCAAATGCGGTTCCCTCGGCGGCTGGCCGAACTCGCGGATATCGGCGCCCGCGACGAATGTCCGGCCCGTGCAGCGCAGGATGACGGCGGATATTGCCGGGTCGGCGTCGCAGGTAGCAACGGCTTCCATCAACCCCTGGCGGACGGCGTGTGACGCCGCATTCACCGGCGGGTTGTCGATGGTGACGACGGCGCAATCGCCGTCCCGTTCAAGCGTGACGGTCATGGCTTACTGGAACGCCTGCAGGCCGGTCTGACCGCGGCCGAGGATCAGCGCGTGCACGTCGTGCGTGCCCTCATAGGTGTTGACCGCCTCGAGGTTCATCACGTGCCGGATGACGCCGTATTCGTCCGAAATGCCGTTGCCGCCATGCATGTCGCGCGCCTCGCGCGCGATCGCCAGCGCCCTGCCGCAATTGTTCCGCTTCATCAGGCTGATCAGTTCGGCTGAAGCCGTATGATCGTCGATCATCCGGCCCAGTCTGAGCGCGCCCAGAAGGCCCAGGCTGATATCGGTCTGCATGTCGGCCAGCTTCTTCTGGATCAGCTGGGTGGCCGCAAGCGGCTTGCCGAACTGCTTGCGGTCCATCGTATAGTCGCGCGCCGCAAACCAGCAGGCTTCGGCGGCGCCCATCGCGCCCCAGGCGATGCCGTAGCGGGCGCGGTTGAGGCAGCCGAACGGGCCGGCCAGGCCCTCGGCGTGTGGCAGCAGATTGTCCTGGGGCACGAAGACCTCGTCCATCTGGATCATGCCGGTGGTCGAGGCGCGCAGGCTGAACTTGCCCTCGATCTTCGGTGTTTCCAGCCCGTCCATTCCGCGCTCAAGAATGAACCCCTTGATGGCGTTGTCATGTGCATCGGACTTGGCCCACACGATGAAGACATCTGCGATCGGGCTGTTGGTGATCCAGTTCTTGGCGCCCGACAGCCGGTAACCGCCATCGACCGGTTTGGCGCGGGTGGTCATGCCGCCGGGGTCGGAGCCGTGATCGGGCTCGGTCAGGCCGAAGCAGCCGACCCATTCGCCGCTTGCCAGCCTGGGCAGAAATTTCGACCGCTGGGAATCGGTGCCATAAGCGAAGATCGGGTGCATGACGAGGCTGGACTGGACCGACAGGGCCGAGCGGTAACCCGAATCGATGCGCTCGACCTCGCGGGCGACCAGGCCGTAGCCGACATAGTTGGCGCCGACGCCGCCATACTCCTCGGGGATGGTCGAGCCGAGCAGGCCCAACTCGCCCATTTCATTCATGATTTCGCGATGGAACACTTCGTGCCGGTTGGCTTCGACGACGCGCGACGACAGCCGATCCTGACAATAGGCCGCGGCGCTGTCGCGGATCATCCGTTCCTCGTCGGTCAACTGGTCGTCGATGAGAAACGGGTCCTCCCAGTTCAGCCGTGCCGGGCGGGCGCGGGCGGTTTCGGGCGTCTGCCCCACATGCGTCGCTGCATCGGCCATCGGCGATCTCCCTTTGCTGCGGTGCGCGGAGGCTATCGTTCCGAGCGATATGTTTCAAGCAAGAAATTTTATGCTTGAAATAGATTGAACCTCGTGCCACGCTTCGATCCCAGAGGCAGGGAGAGGCAGATGCGCATCGCATGCCTGGGAGGAGGGCCGGCAGGCCTGTATTTCGCGATCTCGATCAAGCTTCGGGATCCGTCGCACGACATCGTCGTCATCGAGCGCAACCGGCCGGACGACACGTTCGGATGGGGCGTGGTTCTGTCCGACGAGACGCTGGAGAATCTGGCGGACAACGACCCGGCCAGCGCCAGGGCAATCGGCGCGAACTTCGCCTATTGGGACGATATCGCGCTTCATTTCCAGGGGCAGCGGCTGGTCTCCACCGGGCACGGCTTTTGCGGCATCGGCCGCATGAAGCTGCTGGAGCTGCTGCAGGATCGCGCCCGCGAACTGGGCATCGAGATGCGCTTTGAGACCGAGATCGAGAGCGCCGAGGATTACCGGCGCGACTTCGATCTTGTCGTCGCCAGCGACGGGCTGAACTCCAAGACGCGGACGCTCTACGCCGACACGTTCAAGCCGGACATCGAGCAGCGGCTGTGCCAGTTCGTCTGGCTCGGCACGCGCCAGACCTTCGCCGACGCCTTCACCTTCATATTCGAGCAGACCGAACATGGCTGGGTCTGGGCCCACGCCTACCAGTTCGATGACGACACCGCGACGTTCATCGTCGAGTGCGCGCAGGACACGTTCGACGCGTTCGGCTTCGGGCAGATGAGCCAAGAAGAGAGCATCGCCGTCTGCGAGGCGATCTTCAAGGATCATCTGGGCGGTCACAGTCTGATGACCAATGCCAACCACATTCGCGGTTCGGCCTGGCTGCGTTTTCCCCGGGTGCTGTGCGAAAAGTGGAGCCACGAGAACGTCGTTCTACTGGGCGATGCGGCGGCGACCGCGCATTTCTCCATCGGGTCGGGCACCAAGCTGGCGTTCGAATCCGCCATCGCGCTCGCCGAATATCTGCACACCGAAGCCGATATGACGGCGGCGTTCGCCAAATATGAGGACGAACGGCGGCTGGAGGTGCTGCGGCTGCAATCGGCGGCGCGCAACTCGCTGGAATGGTTCGAGCATGTCGATCGCTATCTGCATCTCGATCCGGTGCAGTTCTACTATTCGATGCTGACCCGGTCGCAGCGGATCAGCCATGAAAATCTGCGCCTGCGCGATCCCGACTGGCTGCGCTCGGCGGAGAAATGGTTTCAGGAAAAGGCGGGCGTTGGCGCCAACGCGCCGGTGCGCGCGCCGATGTTCGCGCCGTTCAGGCTGCGCCGCATGGACCTCAAGAACCGCGTCGTCGTTTCGCCCATGGCCCAGTACAAGGCCGTCGACGGTTGTCCGACCGACTGGCATTTCGTCCATTACGCGGAGCGCGCCAAGGGCGGGGCGGGGCTCGTCTATACCGAGATGACCTGCGTCTCTCCCGAAGGGCGGATCACGCCCGGCTGCCCGGGACTTTACGCGCCCGACCATGAAGCCGCCTGGCGCCGGCTGACCGAGTTCGTTCACGCCGAGACCGACGCGAAAATCTGCTGCCAGATCGGCCATTCGGGCCGCAAGGGCTCGACCCAGCTTGGGTGGGAGGAAATGGACGCGCCGTTGCCCGACGGCAATTGGGAAACCGTCTCGGCGTCACCGATCCCGTGGTCGGACCGCAACCCGGCGCCGCGCGAGATGAGCCGGGCCGACATGGACATGGTGCGCGACCAGTTCGTCGCCGCGGCCGAAATGGCGGACCGGGCCGGCTTCGACATGATCGAGCTGCACGCGGCGCACGGCTATCTGGTCTCGTCCTTCATCTCGCCATTGTCCAACCGGCGCAGCGACGCGTATGGCGGCAGCCTCGAAAACCGGATGCGCTGGCCGCTGGAACTGTTCGCGGCGATGCGCGCGGCATGGCCCGCCGAAAAGCCGATGTCGGTGCGGATTTCCGCGCACGACTGGGTCGGCGAGGAAGGCGTGACGCCGGATGAAGCGGTCGAGATCGCGCGCATGTTCGAGCAGGCCGGCGCCGATATCATCGATGTTTCGGCCGGCCAGACCTCGACCGATGCCCGGCCGGTCTATGGCCGCATGTTCCAGACGCCGTTCTCCGACCGCATCCGCAACGAGACCGGTGTCGCCACCATGGCGGTCGGCAACATCTACGAAGCCGATCACGTCAATTCGATCCTGATGGCGGGACGCGCCGATCTGGTCTGCCTGGCACGGCCGCATCTGGCCGATCCCTACTGGACCGTTCACGCCGGCGCCGCGATCGGCGACCGCCACGAGAAATGGCCCGATCCCTATCTCGCCGGCCGCGACCAGCTTTGGCGGCTGGCCGACCGCGAGGCGGACATGGCGGTGCGCGTATGACGCTCGATGGCCGGCATGCGGTGATAACGGGCGGTGGCTCTGGCGTCGGGGCGGCGACCGCGCGCGCCTTCGCCGATGCCGGCGCGGTGGTCACCGTGATGGGCCGGCGCGAAGAGCCGCTGCGCGCGCAGGCCGAACATGAAAGGATCGGCTACCAGCTATGCGATGTCACCGACGCCGACGCGGTGACAAAGGCCTTCGAGGCTGCGCGGGACGCCTGCGGGCCGGTGTCGATCGTTGTCGCCAATGCCGGCGACGCCGCGTCCAAACCGTTCGCGGCGATGCAGGCGATCGATCTCGATGTCATGCTTGCGGTCAACGTCACGGGCGTCTTCAACGCCTACAAGGCCGCGCTTGCCGACATGCAGGCGCTTGGCTGGGGACGCATGATCGCCACCGCCTCCACAGCCGGGCTGAAGGGTTATGGCTATGTGTCGGGCTATTGCGCCGCCAAGCACGGCGTCGTCGGGCTGACGCGGGCGCTGGCGATCGAACTGGCGCGCACCGGCATCACCGTGAATGCCATCTGCCCCGGCTTCATCGAGACACCGCTTCTGGATCGGTCCATCGAAACGATCGTGGCGAAAACCGGCAAGAGCGCCGAAGAGGCCGCAAAATCGCTGCGTGCCGGCAACCCGCAGGGACGTTTCATCCAGCCCGACGAGGTGGCGCAGACCGCGCTGTGGCTGGCCAGCGACGCCGCCCGGTCCGTCAACGGCCACGCGCTGAGCATATCCGGGGGCGAGATATGATGCCCAAGACCCACCCGACCAGCGAACCGCTCTCCAAGCAGAGGCTGCGTCTGTGGCTGCGGTTTTTGAAGGCGCAAAGCTCGATCGAAGCCGAGATCCGGCGGCGGCTGCGCGACCAATACGGGTCCACCCTGCCGCGTTTCGATGTCATGTCGGCGCTGGCGCGGTTTCCCGACGGTCTGAAGATGAGCGAGATCTCGGGCCTGTTGAAAGTCTCGAACGGCAATGTCACCGGCATCGTCGATCGTCTGACGCAGGACGGTTTGGCGCTTCGGGTCGCGGTTCCCGGCGACCGCCGGGCGCAATTGGTGCGGCTGACGCCGGCGGGCCAGTCGGCCTTCGCCGAACTGGCGCAAGCCCATGAGGCCTGGCTCGACGAGATGCTCGGCGGCCTCGGTCCGGACGAACTGGACGGCTTTGGCGAATTGCTCGACGGCGTGTCCGAACATCTTGGCGAAGGCGGAGACTAGGGCCATGCGCAGCGACACACGGCATTTCAAGTGCACGATCGACGGGCCGGTGGCACGCATCGCGCTGAACCGTCCCGAACGCAAGAACCCGCTGACCTTCGAGAGCTATGCGGAACTGCGCGACTGGTTCCGCGACCTTCACTATGATGACGAGGTGCACGCTGTCGTCTTCCTGCCCAATGGCGGCAATTTCAGTTCCGGCGGTGACGTGCACGACATTATCGGGCCGCTGACGCAGATGAGCATGAAGGAGCTTCTGGCCTTCACCCGGATGACGGGCGATCTGGTCAAGGCGATGATCCATTGCGGCAAGCCGATCATCGCCGCCGTCGACGGGGTGTGCGCGGGTGCCGGCGCGATCATCGCCATGGCGTCCGATCTGCGCATCGCAACGCCGGACGCCAAGGTCGCCTTCCTGTTCAACCGGGTCGGCCTTGCCGGCTGCGACATGGGCGCCTGCGCCATGCTGCCGCGCATCATCGGGCAGGGCCGGGCCAATGAGCTTCTGTATCTGGGCCGGTCCATGAGTGCCGAAGAGGGCCATGCCTGGGGGTTTTTCAATCGCCTGTCGGACGCGGCCGAACTGGAATCGGTGGCCATGGAACTGGCCGAACGCATCTGTGCGGGGCCGACATTCGCCAATGCCATGACCAAGACGATGCTGGCGCAGGAATGGTCGATGTCCCTCGATCAGGCGATCGAAGCCGAAGCGCAGGCGCAGGCCATCTGCATGCAGGGCAACGACTTCCGCCGCGCCTATGAAGCGTTCGCGGCGAAGAAGAAACCGGTCTTCGAGGGCGATTGATGGCGGACCGGAGCTTCCTCGACTGGCCCTTTTTCGACGATCGGCATCGCGCGCTTGCGGACGAAATCGATGCGTGGGCGGTCGGGCATCTGGGCGGCGTCGATCATGCGGACGTGGATGCGGCCTGCCGCACACTGGTCTCGGATCTCGGCGCGGCCGGGTTCCTGGAGCACACCGGCGCAGAGGACGGCAAGCTCGATGTGAGGACGCTGTGCCTGATCCGTGAAACGCTGGCGCGCCATGAGGGGCTGGCCGATTTCGCGTTTGCCATGCAGGGGCTCGGTACCGGCGCCATCTCGCTGTTCGGGTCGTCCGACCAGAAAGCGCAATGGCTGCCGCTTTCCCGCTCGGGCAAGGCGATTGCCGCCTTCGCGCTCACCGAGCCGCAATCGGGCTCCGATGTCGCCAACAGCACGATGACCGCCACACGCGATGGCGACGCCTTCGTGCTCGATGGCGAAAAGACCTGGATCTCCAATGGCGGCATCGCCGACGTCTACACGGTCTTTGCGCGGACAGGCGAAGCGCCGGGCGCCAAGGGCCTTTCGGCGTTCATCGTTCCCGCCGGCATCGACGGTTTCGAGGTGACCGAACGGCTGGAGACGATCGCGCCCCATCCGCTGGCGACGTTGCGTTTTTCCGCCTGCAAGATCCCGGCTTCGTCGATGATCGGCAATCCCGGCGAGGGGTTCAGGATCGCCATGTCGGTGCTCGACATCTTCCGCCCGACCGTCGGCGCAGCCGCGCTCGGCTTCGCGCGCCGGGCGCTCGATGAGTCGATCGGCCGGGTTGCAAAACGTCATGTGCAGGGCGCGCCGCTGTCCGATCTGCAGATGGTCCAGGGCCATATCGCCGACATGGCGCTCGATGTGGATGCGGCGGCGCTTCTAATCTACCGCGCCGCGTGGACCAAGGACATGGGTGCGCCGCGCATCACCCGCGAGGCGGCGATGGCCAAGCTTTTCGCCACCGACCGGGCGCAAGAGGTGATCGACAAGGCCGTCCAGCTTCATGGCGCCGACGGCGTCCGGTCGGGCCATGCCGTCGAGACGCTCTACCGCGAAATCCGGGCACTGCGCATTTACGAGGGTGCATCGGACGTTCAGAAAGTCGTCATAGCCCGCCAGACGCTCGGCGGCTGAAAAAGGAGGAGAACTGCAATGAAAGAGCTGGAAAAGGGCATCACCGAAAACGGTGTCGGCTACAAGGAAACGACCTGGAACATTCTCGGCCAGACCTATTATCCGAAGGCGGTTTGCGAGAGCACATTCGCCTTTGAAACGAACTCGGCTCCCGGCGATGCCGTGCCCGTGCACATCCACCCGACGCAGGACGAGTTCATTCTCGTGCAGGAAGGCGAACTGGACCTCAAGCTCGACGGCAAATGGACCAAGGCGCGTGAAGGCGATCTGGTGCGCATGCCCCGCGGCATTCCGCATGGCTATTTCAACAAGTCGGACAAGCCGTGCCGGGCGCTGTTCTGGGTCTCGCCGGCGGGCAAGCTGAAAGAGCTCTTCGAAGAACTGCACAACATGACCGATGTCGAGGCCGTCGTGAAAGTCTCGGCCGAGCACGATGTCGATTTCCTGCCACCGGAAGCCAATGAGTGAGCCATGCCCGCTCCCTCCGCCCATACCGATACCTTTACGCGTGACAACCTGCCGCCGCTCGACCAGTGGCCGGATCTGCTGCTGGACGGCTTCGACTATCCCGAACGGTTGAACGCGGGGGTCGAACTGACCGATGCGATGGTCGGCAAGGGTTTTGGCGACCACACGGCGCTTATCGGCAACGGCCGGCGGCGGACCTACAAGGAACTGACCGACTGGACCAACCGGCTGGCGCATGCGCTGGTCGACGATATCGGCGTCAAGCCGGGCAACCGGGTGCTGATCCGCTCGGCCAACAATCCGGCGATGGTCGCCTGCTGGCTGGCGGCGACCAAGGCCGGCGCCGTCGTCGTCAATTCGATGCCGATGCTGCGCGCGGCGGAGCTGTCCAAATATATCGACAAGGCCGAGATCGCCTTTGCGCTGTGCGACACGCGGCTGATGGACGAAATGGAGCCCTGTGCCGCTACAAACGCGTTCCTCAAACGTGTCGTCGGCTTTGACGGCACCTCCAACCATGACGCGGAACTGGACCAGCTGGCGCTTGAAAAGCCGGTCCGGTTCGATGCCGTCCAGACTGCGCAGGACGATGTCGCGCTGCTCGGCTTCACGTCGGGATCGACGGGCGAACCCAAGGCGACGATGCATTTCCACCGCGATCTGATGATCATCGCCGACGGCTATGCAGCCGAGGTGTTGGGCGTGACGCCCGACGATGTCTTCGTCGGCTCGCCGCCGCTTGCCTTCACGTTCGGGCTGGGCGGACTGGCCATCTTTCCGCTGCGTTTCGGCGCGACCGCGACGCTGCTGGAAAATGCCAGCCCGCCCAACATGATCGAGATCATCGAGAAGTACAAAGCGACCGTCTGCTTCACCGCGCCCACCGCCTATCGCGCCATGCTGCGCGGCATGGAGGAGGGTGCCGACCTGTCTTCGCTGCGTGCGGCGGTCTCGGCGGGCGAAACCCTGCCGGCGCCGGTCTATGAGGAGTGGCGGGAAAAAACCGGCAAACCGATGCTCGACGGTATCGGGGCGACGGAATTGCTTCACATTTTCATCTCCAACCGGTTTGATGATCACAAGCCCGCCTGTACGGGCAAGCCGGTGACCGGATACGAGGCGAAAGTGGTGGACGAAAAGGGCGACATCGTCGCGGCCGGAGAGATGGGACGGCTGGCCGTGCGCGGGCCGACCGGCTGCCGCTATCTGCGTGGCGAGAACCAGGCCAAATACGTCATGGACGGATGGAACATCACGGGCGACACGTTCCGGGTCGATGACGACGGTTATTTCCATTTCGCCGCGCGCAATGACGACATCATCGTGTCGGCCGGCTACAACATCGCCGGGCCGGAAGTGGAGGCGGCACTGCTTGCTCACCCCGATGTGGCCGAATGCGCCGTAATCGGCGCACCGGATGAAGAGCGTGGGGCGATCGTCCAGGCCCATGTCGTTGTCGGTCCGGACGCATCGCCCGACGAGGCACTGGTCAAGACGCTTCAGGACCACGTCAAGGCGACGATTGCGCCGTACAAATATCCGCGCAGCATCGTCTTCGTGGACGCCCTGCCGAAGACGCAGACCGGCAAGGTGCAGCGATTCCGGCTGAAGCCGTCACCCCGTCACTGAAGAGGTCGTCATGAAGTGTGTTTTCGTTCAGTTCAGATGTCGTCCAGGCACCACCTACGATGTGGCCGATGAGATCGCGCGGCGGGAGATCCATTCCGAGCTCTATTCGACGAGTGGCGAGTACGACCTTCTGGCCAAGCTCTACATCCCCGAGGAGGAGGATATCGGCCGTTTCATCAATGACAGGCTGCTGGACATTGACGGGATTGAACGGTCGCTGACGACGCTGACATTCAGGGCGTTCTGACGTTTGCAAGAACCATCAAACAGGGAGAGAAACATGAAACTGAAAAGCCTTATGATGGCGGCCATGGCCGCCGCGGTGGTCCTGCCGGCCAGCGCAATCGCGGAAACCAAGGTCGGCATGATCACCACGCTGTCCGGCGGCGGCGCGGGTCTTGGCATCGACGTGCGCGACGGATTCCTTTTGGCGATCAAGCAGTCCGGCCGTGACGACATAGAGGTCATTGTCGAGGACGATCAGCGCAAGCCGGACGTCGCGGTTCAACTGGCCGACAAGATGGTCCAGGCCGAACAGGTCGACGTGCTGACCGGTATCATCTGGTCCAACCTGGCGATGGCCGTGGTGCCGTCGGTAACCGCGCAGGGCAAGTTCTACCTGTCGCCCAACGCGGGACCTTCGGCACTCGCGGGCGCGGGCTGCCATCCCAACTATTTCAACGTCGCCTGGCAGAACGACAATCTGCACGAGGCGGCCGGCGCGTATGCCAACAGCGCAGGCTACAGCAAATCGTTCATCCTGGCGCCCAATTATCCGGCCGGACAGGATGCGCTGACCGGCTACAAGCGCTTCTTCGAGGGCGAATTGGCGGGCGAGATCTACACGACGCTCGGCCAGACCGACTATGCGGCCGAAATCGCGCAGATCCGCGCTTCGGATGCCGACAGCGTGTTCTTCTTCCTGCCCGGCGGCATGGGCATCGCCTTCCTGAAACAGTATCGGGATTCGGGCATCGACATCCCCGTCGTCGGTCCGGCCTTCTCGTTCGATCAGGGCATCTTGCAGGCGGTCGGCGATGCGGCGCTCGGCGTGGTCAACACCTCGCAATGGAGCAAGGATATCGACAACCCGACCAATGCGGCCTTTGTCGAGAGCTTTCAGGCCGAATATGGCCGTCTGCCCTCGCTCTATGCCAGCCAGGGTTTCGATACCGCCAACCTCTTGATCTCGGCGCTTGAGAAGGCCGACGTCTCCAATGCCGACGCATTCCGCGACGCGCTGCGGGCCGCCGATTTCGACAGCACGCGCGGCGATTTCGAATTCGGCCCGAACCATCACCCGATCCAGACGATCTACGCGCGCGAGGTCATCAAGGAAGGCGATGTGTACACCAACAAGCTGATCGGCCCGGCGCTCGAGAACCATGCCGACGCTTATGCGGGCGACTGCCAGATGTAACCCGTTCGGCCGGCTCCTTCCCATGGAGCCGGCCATTGGAACCCTTTCCCATGTCCTTCATCCTCCTTGTCGAGCAGATCCTTAACGGTCTGCAGTTCGGCATCATGCTGTTCCTGATGGCGGCCGGCCTGACGCTGATCTTCGGCGTCATGGGGCTGATCAATCTGGCGCATGGATCGCTCTACATGATCGGCGCCTTCGCCGCCGCAACGGTGGCCGGCTACACCGGATCGTTCGTGCTGGCCTTGGCAGCGGCGCTTGCTGCGGCCGCGATCGTCGGCGCCATCGTCGAACTGGTCGTGATCCGAAGGCTCTACGACAAGGATCATCTCGATCAGGTGCTGGCGACCTTTGCGCTGATCCTGATCTTTTCGGAAGGCACGCGCTGGCTGTTCGGCTCGTTCCCGCTGTTTCTCGACATTCCCGACTATCTTTCGGGACCGGTCACCTTGCCCGGCGGCATCCAATATCCGCTCTACAGGCTGTTCCTGATCGTGGTTGGCCTTCTGATCGCCATCGGCCTCGGCGCGCTGATCACGAAAACACGGATCGGCATCCAGATCCGTGCCGGCGAGAACGATCGCGAGATGATCGCCGCGCTCGGCATCGACATTTCGCGCCTTTACACGCTGGTTTTCGCATTGGGCGCGGGGCTCGCCGGCATCGCCGGCGCGCTGGTGGGCGCGATCCAGTCGGTGCAGGTCGGCATGGGCGAACCGGTGCTGATCCTCGCCTTCGTGGTCATCGTCATTGGCGGGATCGGCTCGATGAAGGGTGCGCTGATCGGCGCCATCCTCGTCGGGCTCACCGACACGCTCGGCGGCATCTTCCTGCCCGAACTGCTCAAGCTTTTCACCGATCCGGCGACCGCCACCTCGGTCGGCTCGTCGCTTGCCTCGATGGCCATCTATATCCTGATGGGTGCGATCCTGATCTGGCGGCCGACGGGCCTGTTCGGAGCGAAGTCATGATCGCCGAGCGCTATCTGAACGCCGCGATCCTGGCGATCTTCTTCGTCGTGCCGGCATGGGCCTGGTGGGCCAACGAACCGTTCACGATCACGCTGATGACGCGGGCGGCGATCTTCGCGCTGGCGGCGGTCGGCCTGAACGTCGCGCTCGGACTGGGCGGGCTGGTGAGCCTGGGCCATGCGGCATTCTTCGGCATTGGCGGCTACGCCATGGGTATCCTCGCTTTTCATGCCCAGACCGTCACGCCGGTGATGGAATGGCCGTTTGTCATCGAGGGCACCAAATCGATGCCCGTCATCTGGCTGACCGCGATCGTCCTGTCGGCGCTGGCGGCGCTGGTGATCGGGCATTTGTCGCTGCGCACGTCGGGCGTCTATTTCATCATGATCACGCTGGCGTTCGGCCAGATGTTCTTCTTCTTCTCGATCAGCTGGTCGGCTTATGGCGGCGAGGACGGGCTGTCGATCTGGGTGCGCAACGACTTTCCCGGGCTGAACACGCTGCAACCGATCCAGTTCTACGGCTTGTGCCTGGCGATCCTGTGCGCGGTGCTTTGGTTCACCAGCCGGCTGGCCAGATCGCCGTTCGGGCTGGCGCTCAACGCGGCGCGCCAGGTGCCGCAGCGGGTCGAAACCGTGGGGCTGAATGCGACGCGGCTCAAGCTGGTCGCCTTCGTGATCTCCGGCGCGATCACGGGACTGGCCGGCGCGCTGTTCGCCGATCTCAACCGGTTCGTCAGCCCGACCATGTTTTCCTGGCAGATGAGCGGCGAGATCATGGTGTTCATCATCATCGGAGGCGTGGCGCGGTTGTTCGGGCCGGTCGCCGGCGCGCTGGTCTTCGTGGCGCTCGAGCATTTCCTCGGCGGCCTGAGCGATTACTGGCTGGTCTATCTTGGCGCGTTGCTGCTGCTGATCGTCCTGTTCGGCCGCGGCGGGTTGATCGGCATCGTGTCCGGCCGGGAGAAAGCGCATGGCTGATCCCGTGCTCGCGACACATGGCATTTCCAAGAGCTTCGGCGCCCTGAAAGCCAGCGACGACGTTTCGATCGACCTTCGGCCGGGCGAGATCCATGCCATTATCGGGCCCAATGGCGCCGGAAAGTCGACGCTGATCGCGCAGATTTGCGGCACGCTGATGCCGGACGCCGGCAGCGTGCATCTGCTCGGTCGCGACGTCACGCAGCAAAGCACGCGCGCGCGCGCCAAGGCGGGGCTTGGCCGCACCTTCCAGATATCGGCGCTGGCGATGCAGGACACCGTGCTTCAGAACGCGGTTCTTGGCGCGCTGGGCGCATCGGGCCGGCCATGGCGCTTCCTGTCTCCGGCGCTCGAGGACGCAGATCTGCGCGCCCGCGCCGAGGCGGCGCTGGAGCGCGTCGGCCTTCAGGACCATGCGGCGACGCGAACCGCCGAACTCAGCCACGGCCAGCGGCGGCAACTGGAAGTGGCCGTCGCGCTGACGCTGGAGCCCAGCGTTTTCGTCATGGACGAGCCCATGGCGGGTCTGGGGTCGGAAGGATCGAAACGGCTGACGGGGTTTCTCGACGAATTGCGCCACGAGGCGCCGATCCTTTTGGTCGAGCATGACATGGACGCGGTGTTCACGCTCGCCGACCGGATCAGCGTTCTTGTCTACGGCAAGGTGATCGCCAGCGGCAGCATCGATGAGATCCAGTCGGACAGGCAGGTCCGGGAAGCCTATCTTGGAGAAGACGCGTGAGCCTTCTGTCGGTTTCCAACATCTCGGCCACCTATGGTGCCAGCCAGGCCCTGTTCGGCGTCGATCTGGATATCGGCGCGGGCGAAGTCGTTGCGCTGATGGGCCGTAACGGCATGGGCAAGACGACCACCGTCAAATGCATCTGCGGCATGCTGCCCTTCAAAGGCTCGATCACCTTCAGCGGCCATGATCTGGGCCGGCTGCCAAGCCACAAGGCTGCCCGTCTGGGGCTGGGGCTCGTGCCGGAGGGCCGGCGCTGCTTTGCCGGTCTGACCGTATACGAGAACCTGATTGCTGCGGCGCGGCCGGGCTATTGGACCCATGAGCGTGTCGTCGAACTGTTTCCGCGGCTGGGCGAGCGGCGCAACCAGATATCGGCCTCGCTTTCGGGCGGCGAGCAGCAGATGCTGGCGATCGGCCGGGCGCTGATGACCAACCCGAAGCTGCTGATCCTGGACGAGGCGACCGAGGGCCTGGCGCCGATCATCAAGCAGGAGATCTGGGCGGCGATCGCCCGGCTGAAGACCGAAGCGGGTCTGTCGATCCTGATGATCGACAAGTCGCTGAAGGAATTGCGGGCGATCTGCGACCGGGCGACGATCATCGAGCGCGGCCGAACCGTCTGGCGGGGTGAGATGGCGGCGCTGACCAACGACGTGACCGAGAAATATGTGGGGGTCTGATGCGGTTATCCACCGGGGCACCTGCCCGGCAGATGACCGCTGAAGGCCGAACAGATTATGGACCAACGATCATGACCACCAAGACGATACAGCCGGACGATTGGGCGCCCGCCCGGGGATATGCCAATGGCATGCTGACGCCGGACGGCACGCTGCAGATCGGCGGGCAGATCGGCTGGAACAAGGACCAGGTGTTCGAGACGCACGATTTTGTCGGGCAGTTGGAGCAGACGCTGCGCAACATCGCCGCGATTGTCGAGGCCGCCGGCGGCAAGGTGACGGACATTACCAGGCTGACCTGGTTCATCACCGACAAACGGGCCTATGTCGCCCGGCAGAAGGAGGTGGGCGCTGCCTACCGCGCGGTGTTCGGCAAGCACTTCCCGGCGATGTCGGTGGTCGTCGTCAGCGGGCTGATCGAGGACGATGCGCTGATCGAGATCGAAGCGACGGCGCATCTGGCCTGAATTCGTCTCCAACGGCAGGGACCTTCGCCGACCCTTTGTGCACGTCGCTCGCGGCTGCCATGGGCCGGGACGGTTTGCTGCCCTGGCCGTTCATTTCACGGAAGCCAGAACACGCGTTCCATCGACGCCCACCATTCACCGTCGCGACGCGTTTCGAAGGGCTGTTGCAGCGGGTCGCAGATTTTCCACCATTCCTGCATTGCAGGCTTGTCGCGCATGATCGCCATGTCGCGCCCGAAATCGGAACCGACATATTCCCAGTAGGCGAACAACAGGTTCTCGGGCTGCTTGAGGAAGATCGAATAGTTGCGGATGTTTGCTGCCGAAATGGCAGCCAGCACGTCCGGCCATACGTCGGTGTGCAGTTCGCGATACCGTTCGACCTGATCCGCCTTCAGGCCGATACATAAACCCATACGTTGCATTTTCGTGTCCTTCCCGCATCGGCCGGCCGGCGTGCCGCCTTGACCCGTATCGACTGTTATATTAGTATTCTTATATTCCCATCGAGTTGCAACACCGTTTTTCAGGCGATTTTCAGACCATGTTGACGGCACCGACAGCGCGCGCACTCAGACTTACCGATGCCGATAACATCGTCGTGGCGATCGAGCCGTTCAGCGCCGGCGACACGTTCGCCGGCGTCACGGCTTCGCAACGCGTGCCGCGAGGCCACAAGATGGCGGTGGAGGCAATCGCGCGCGATGCGGCCGTGGTCAAGTACGGGCAGGTGATCGGCTTCGCCAGGGAAGACATCGCGCCGGGAAGCTGGGTGCACGAGCACAATGTCTATCTTCACAGCTTCGATCGCGATTACGCTTTCGGCACCGAAACCAAGCCCACCGCGTTCGTCACGCCGGAACGAAGGCGCACATTCCAGGGCTTCCGCAGGGCCAACGGCAAGTACGGCACCCGCAACTATGTCGCCGTGCTGACGTCGGTGAACTGCTCGGCGAGTGCCGCGCGCTTCATCGCCGACCACGTGACGAGGTCCGGTATCCTTGCCGACTATCCCAATGTCGACGGTGTCATTTCGCTGGTGCACGGCACCGGCTGCGGGCTGGACACGCATGGCGAGGCCTACGAGCTTCTCAAGCGCACGCAGTGGGGCTTTGCGACAAATCCCAACGTCGGCGGCGTGCTGATGGTGGGCCTGGGGTGCGAGGCGTTCCAGATCCCGCGCTGGATGCGGTCCTATGGCATCAGCGAGGACGCGACCTTTCGAACGCTGACGATCCAGGAAGTGGGCGGCACGCGCAAGACGGTGGAGGCGGGGGTGCGCGCGGTCGAAGAGATGCTGCCGATCGTCAACGAGGCGACACGCGGCGAGGCGCCGGCTTCGGAACTGATGCTCGCGCTTCAGTGCGGCGGCTCCGATGGCTATTCGGGCATCACGGCCAACCCTGCGCTGGGCGTGGCGGTCGATCTGCTGGTGGCCGAAGGCGGCACCGCAATCCTGTCGGAGACGCCGGAGATCTACGGTGCCGAACACCTTCTGATGCACCGTGCCGGTAGCACGCAGGTGGGCGAGAAGCTGGCGGAGCGCATCCGCTGGTGGGAGGACTATACCGCGCGCCACAACATGGAGATGAACAACAATCCGTCGCCCGGCAACAAGGCGGGCGGGCTGACGACGATCCTCGAAAAGTCTCTGGGAGCGGCGGCGAAGGGTGGCTCGACCAACCTCAACGGTGTCTTCGACTATGCCGATCCGGTCACGGCAAAGGGGTTGGTGTTCATGGACACGCCCGGCTACGACCCGGTCTCGGCGACGGGGCAGGTGGCCGGCGGCGCCAACGTGCTCTGCTTCACCACGGGGCGCGGTTCGGCCTTCGGTTGCAAGCCGACGCCTTCGCTGAAGCTGGCTTCCAACTCGTACATCTACGAGCAGATGAACGAGGACATGGACATCAACTGCGGCGATGTCCTCGATGGGGTCTCGCTGGCGCAGAAGGGTGAGGAAATCCTGCAGCGGGTTCTGGCGGTCGCGTCGGGCGAGCGGACCAAGTCCGAACAACTCGGCTACGGAGACAGCGAATTCGTTCCCTGGTCGGTCGGGGCGACCATGTAGGGCCGCGCCGCCGCATCAGGCGGCAGCGTCGAGTTCGCTCCACAACGCATCGGGTATCGCGCGCTCGAACCAGTCGACGCTGGACGCCACATCTTCGGCGGTTCTGGCGCCGACAAGCACCGACGTGACGGCTTCGTTGCGCATCGGAAACTGGAGTGCGGCAGCACCCAAAGGCACGTCGAAGCGGGCGCAGGTGGCGGCGAGACGATCGACCTTGCCGACGATCTCCGGCGGGGCGTCGCGATAGTCGAACTTGCGGTCGCCCGCATTGCCTGCCGCGAGGATGCCGGAGTTGTAGACGCCGCCCGCCACGATCGCGACATCGCGCGACTTCGCCTTGGCCAGAAGCGCCTCGCCCGACCGGTCGAGCAGCGTGTAGCGTCCGGCAAGAAGACAGCAATCGATGTCGGTCTCGTTCATCGCCTCGTCGATCGCCCGGGTCTCGTTGACCCCGAGGCCGAAGCCCTTGATCAGGCCCGCCGCCTTCAATTCGCGCAGTGCCCGGAAGCCGCCGCCGGTCAGATCCCTCCATGTCCGATCGTGCCGTTCGCCGTGGGTGACGCGGCCGATGTCGTGCACGAACAGCAAATCGATGTCCGGCAGGCCGAGGCGCTGCTGGCTGTCGTCGAAACTGCGCATCAGGCCGTCATAGCTGTAGTCGAAGACTTCGCGGAACCGAAGGCCGTTGTTCCAGCCGGTATCGAACGGGTTCTTCGGTGGTTCGGGCGGCAGTTCGCGGCCCGGGCGGGGCAGGGCCATCAGCCGGCCGACCTTGGTGCTGATGACAGCCTCCCCGGGGGCAATGTTTCCTTCGCGCAGGAAGTGCCCGAGAAGATGCTCGGCCCGCCCGAGCCCGTACATCGGCGCCGTATCGAAATGGCGGATGCCCGCCTGCCAGGCCGTCCGCAGTGCAGCCAGTGCGTCGCTCGCGGTGATGGACCGGTAGAGCCCGCCGAACGCGGCGCAGCCCAGTCCCAGCGCTGTCAACTCCAGACCGGCCCGCTTCACGGCCCTGCGTTGCGCTACCTTCACCTGCGTTCCTCCGGTCATTTGCCTTGTTTTGCGTGGGCCCGCAACGCAGCGCCGGGCCGCTCGGGTCAGGGCTCGCGCTCGCCGGCGTTCGCGTCGAGATAGGCAAGCGTGTTGTCGAGCGACGTCTGGAGATGGTTTTCCAGGGCCCGCATCGAGGCCTCCTGATCGCGTTTGGCGAGCGCTTCGAGGATGGCGCGGTGCTGGGCGATCGTCTGCTGACCCGCGCCGGGGCTCGGCAGGGCCAGCAGCCGGCAGCGATCCATCTGGGCCTTGGATATGTCGACCACCTTCCACAGCATGTGCAGGCCGTTGACCTCGGCGATGTAGCGGTGAAAGTCGTCGTCGCGCGCAATCGCCTCGTCATATCGCGAGCGCTTCACCGCGGTCTCATGCGCATTGACGATGTCTTCGAGGTCCTGGACATGGGAAGGCGTGATGCGCGGGGCAGCACGCTTGATGCTTTCCATTTCGAGCGCGATGCGGATGATGTATGATTCTTCGACCTGCTCGCGCCTGATGTCGGCGACAAAGGTGCCGTGCTGCGCGAAGACCCTGACGAGGCCCTCGTCGCTAACCTTCTTGACCGCTTCGCGCACGGGGGTGCGCGAGATGCCCAGTCGGGTCGCGATGTCGATCTCATTGATGGGCGCGCCGGGCGCAAGCTTGCCGGTGACGATGGCCCTGCGGACGAGCGAGTAGACCTGATCGCGCAGCGGGATCGCCCTGTTGAGAGCAACGCCGCCGAGAAAGGCCGACAGGCGGTCTTCGCTGGTCTGGTCGGGTGATCTTGAAATCATTGTCCCGTCCTCACGGCAGTTTGCGGTCACGTCGGGCACGGGCGATACCCCCGTGCCGGCAGGCTGTGTGAAGGCCGTTTCCGGCTTCACGAGGCTTGCATTATACTAGTGTAATATGCAAGGGCAATGCCGGAAATGCCGTTGCGCGGAATGAGCTGTGCACGGCCCGCAGGACATCGATCGGGGAGGATGGAGCAATCAACAAGTTGGATCTTGAAGGCCAGGTTGCGGTCATCACCGGCGGCGCACAGGGGCTGGGGTTTGCCTTTGCCAGGCGTGTTCTGGCCTCCGGCGCAAGGGTCTGTCTTTGGGACATTGGCGGCGAACGGCTGGCGGCTGCAAAGGCGGAACTCGGTGCGGGCGCCGATATGGCGGTCGTGGATATCGCCGACGCCGAGGCAGTCGCGGCAGCCCGCAAGGAGACCGAAGAGCGCCTCGGCCCGGTTTCCATCCTGATCAACTCGGCCGGCATTGCCGGTCCCAACCATACGCTCGAGGACTATCCGCTTGACGACTGGCGGCGCGTGGTCGACATCAACCTGAACGGCACGTTCTACGTGAACCGGGCCGTTGTGCCTTTGATGAAGGCGCGGAACTATGGGCGTATCGTCAACGTCGCCTCGGTCGCCGGCAAGGAAGGCAACCCCAACGCTTCGGCCTATTCCGCATCCAAGGCGGCGGTGATCGGCCTGACGAAATCGCTGGGCAAGGAATTGGCCGGCTTCGACATCGCGGTCAATTGCGTTACGCCGGCCGCCGCCCGCACGCCGATCTTCGACCAGATGAAGCAGGAGCATATCGACTACATGCTGTCGAAGATTCCGCGCGCGCGTTTCCTTGAGGTGGATGAGGCGGCGAACATGGTGGCCTGGCTGGTTACAAAGGAAAACAGCTTCACCACCGCGTCGGTCTTCGACCTTTCCGGCGGCCGCGCCACATACTGATCGTTTCATTCGGGAGATAGTCATGAAGCTTGTTCGTTTTGGCGATGCCGGTGCCGAGAAGCCGGGCCTGATCGATGCCGACGGGGAGATCCGCGATCTTTCCGGCGTCATCGCCGACATTGCGGGCGAGCATCTGCACCCCGACGCCCTGACGGCGCTGTCGCGAACCGATCCGCAAAGCCTGCCGCTTGTCTCCGGCAAGCCGCGCATCGGCCCGTGCGTTGCAGGGACAGGCAAGTTCATCTGTATCGGCCTCAACTATGCCGACCATGCCGCCGAGTCGGGCATGGAGGTGCCCTCCGAGCCGGTGATCTTCATGAAGGCGTCCTCGGCGATCGCCGGCCCGGACGACGACGTTCTGATCCCGCGCGGGTCGGAAAAGACCGACTGGGAGGTCGAACTCGGCGTGGTGATCGGCAAGCCGGCCAAATACGTCGCCGAAGCCGATGCGATGGATCATGTGGCCGGCTATTGCGTGACGCATGACGTTTCCGAGCGCGCCTTCCAGGCAGAACGGCAAGGCCAGTGGACGAAGGGCAAGAGCTGCGACACGTTCGGTCCCGTCGGTCCCTGGCTGGTCACACGAGACGAGATCGCCGATCCGCAGAACCTCGGCATGTGGCTGAAGGTGAACGGTGAGACCATGCAGGACGGTTCGACGAGGACGATGGTCTACGGCGTGGCGCATCTGGTCGCCTACCTGTCGCAGTTCATGTCGCTGCTGCCCGGCGACATCATCTCGACCGGCACGCCGCCCGGCGTCGGCATGGGCATGAAGCCGCCGCGCTATCTCAGAGACGGCGATGTCGTCGAACTCGGCATAGAAGGGCTGGGAAGCCAAAGGCAGACGTTCCGCGCGGACGGGTAGGACAGGCAGATGGCCGCCGCGCCCGTCATCGACGCCCATCATCACTTCTGGCAGGTCCGGCGCGGCGACTATCACTGGATGGCGCCCGGGATGGGCGAGCCGCTCCATCGCGACTTCATGCCGGAAGACCTTGCCCCGCTGCTGCGCAAGGCCGGCGTGGACGCGACGGTGGTCGTGCAGGCGGCGCAAACCGAGGCGGAGACCGCATTCCTGCTGGAGCTGGCGGCGCAAACGCCGTTCGTCGCCGGCGTCGTCGGCTGGCTCGACATGGACGAGGCCGGCTTCGGCGCCAAGCTCGATCTGCTGGCGCGGCAACCCAAATTCGTCGGCCTGCGGCCGATGCTGCAGGATCTGGCGGACGACGCCTACATTGTGCGACCCGCGGTGCTTGCCAATCTCAAGCTGCTGGCGGAGCGCGGCATCGCTTTCGACATTCTGGCTTGTCCCCGACACCTGCCGCATGTCGTTCGCGCGCTGGAAGCGGTGCCGGGCCTGAAAGCCGTCATCGATCATATCGCCAAGCCGGACATCGCGTCCGGTGCGTTCGACGGATGGGCCGGGAACGTGGCAAGCGTCGCTTCCTTCCCGAATGTGCATTGCAAGCTCTCGGGCATGATCACCGAGGCCGACCATCGGCTGTGGAGGCCGAAGGACCTGGAACCTTATTTGGATCATGTCGTCGGGCTGTTTGGCCCCGACCGGCTGATGTTCGGGAGCGACTGGCCGGTATGCCTTCAGGCGGGCAGCTATGCCGAGGCCCTGCAGGCGCTTCGGGCGATCCTCGACGGGCGCCTCACGGAAGCGGCAAGGGATGCGGTCTACGGCCTGAACGCGTTACGCTTCTACGACCTTGCTCTGTAGGCCGCGGAGAAAGCCGGAGGGCGTCGCTTGCGTCGTCTATTATATTAGTGTAATAGAACAATGCATATCCCATGCCGGAATGAGGGGCAGGGGTGTGCCGTCGGGAGGAAGGGTATGTCGGCTGTGGCAACAGCTCTCCGCATGCGGGGGATCAGCAAGACTTTTCCGGGCGTGAAGGCGCTTTCGAACGTCAATCTGACGGTCGATTTCGGTCGCGTTCATGCGATCGTCGGCGAAAACGGCGCCGGCAAGTCGACGCTGATGAAGGTGCTCAGCGGCACCTATCTGCCGACGACGGGGACGACCGATATCGCCGGTGTCGAAGTGCGCATGCGCAAGCCCGCCGACGCGCAGAGACTTGGCATCCGCATGGTTCATCAGGAACTCAATCTGGTTCCGGACCTCACCGTTGCCGAAAACGTCTATCTCGGCCGCATGCCGCGCAAGTGGGGTCTTGCCGACAAGGCGAAAATGGTCCGCGATGCCGCCGCCATCCTCGACGAGCTTGGCGCCGCGATCGATCCGAAGGCACGGCTCGGCGACCTGTCGATCAGCCAGCAGCAGCTCGTTGAGATTGCAAAGGCCTATGCGGCCGGGCCCCGCATCATCGTTCTGGACGAGCCGACCTCCAGCCTGAGCGAGCACGAGACCGCGGCCCTGTTCCGCATCCTGCGCAAGATGAAGCAGGAAGGCATTGCGATCGTCTACATCAGCCACCGCCTCAAGGAGGTGCTGGAGATCGCCGACGACGTGACCATCCTGCGCGACGGCAGCATGATCGACACGCGCCCGGCAGACGGAATAACGGCTGCCGAGATGATCCGCCTGATGGTGGGGCGCGAGGTCACCAATGTCTTTCCCAAGACGCCGTCGGAAATCGGCGCTCCGGTGCTGAAGGTCGCGGGCCTCGGCGACGGCTACAACTTCCGCGATGTGAGCTTCGAGGTGCGGGCGGGCGAGATTCTCGGCCTCACCGGGCTTGTCGGGGCAGGGCGCACCGAACTGGCCAGGGCGGTCTTCGGCCTGGCGCGTGTCACCGAAGGCCGGGTCGAAATCGGCGGAAAGCCGGTTGCGATCAATTCACCAGCGGCTGCCGTGCGCGCCGGCATCGCCTATGTGCCCGAGGACCGCAAGGACGACGGCATCGTACCCTCTTTGAGCGTGAGGGAGAACATCAGCCTGCCGGTGCTGCGCAAGCTGTCCCGCTTCGGCAGGGTGAGCATGAGCGCGGACCGCAAGCTGGCCGAAAGCTACACCAAGGATTTCTCCATCGTTCCGCCGGACCCGGAGCGGCGCATCAGCCTTCTTTCGGGTGGAAACCAGCAAAAGGCGGTTATCTCCAAATGGCTTTCCACCAACCCGTCGGTGCTCATTCTCGATGAGCCGACGCGAGGCGTCGACGTCGGCGCGAAGGCGGAAATTCACCGCATCATCGGCGAGCTGGTCGCCGGCGGCATGGCGGTGGTGATGATTTCGTCGGAACTGTCCGAGGTGCTGGGCGTGTGCGACCGCGTCGTCGTGATGCGCGACGGTCATGCCTCCGCGCCGGTCGAGCGCGCGGCGCTGAGCGAGGCGAGGATCATGGCGCTTGCCACCGGGGAGGAGGCGGCGTGACGGACGTGCCGATACAGATGCAGCAAGGCACGGCGAACGAACGCTTCCGGAGCGGCAGTCCGCTGTTCGATCTTTTGTCGCGCGGCGGGCTTGCGATCGCAATCCTGGCGGTGCTGATCTACGGCTCTCTGGCCAGCCCGGTGTTCTTTACCGCGGGAAACTTCGTCAACGTGCTGACCTCGATGGCGATCGTCGGCATCGTCGTGGTGGGCATGACCTTCGTGCTCGTGGTGGGCGGGCTTGCCGATCTGTCGGTGCCCGCGACGATTGCGTGCGGAGCGATTCTCTCGCTCGCCCTGCAACCGGTCATCGGCCCGGTGCCGGCCTTCGCGGCGGCGATTGCACTTGCCGGTTTCTGCGGGCTGATGAGCGGCCTGCTGATCGGCTATGTCGGCATCAACCCGATTGTCGCCACGCTTGGCGTCGGCACGATCGTGCTGGGCATCGTGCAGGCGGCGGTGGGCGGCGTGATCGTCTACGGCACGAACCCGGACACGGCCGCGCTGGTCAAGAGCCGCCTTTTCGGCATACCCGCCATCGTGCTGATTTTCATGGCGGTGGCGGTGGTCGGCCACTTCGCGCTGTCGCGTTCCTACTGGGGCCGGTGGACCATCGCGACCGGCGGCAACTACGCCGCCGCGGAAGCGAGTGCGGTGCCGGTGCGCGCGGTCAAGGCCGGCGCCTTCGTGATCACCGGGCTCTGCGCGGGCTTGAGCGGTGCGCTGTTGGGATTGACGCTGCAAAGCGCCCGGCCGCTGGTGGGCACGGGCTACGAGTTCAGCGCCATCACGGCGGTTGTGGTCGGCGGGGTTTCGATCATGGGCGGCTTCGGCTCGGTGCCGCGCGCGATAGCCGGACTGGTGTTCGTTCAGCTGCTGACCAATGTGATGGTGCTGCAGGGCGTGCGCACGCCGGTGCAGGGCTTTGCGCTCGGTCTGCTGATCGCGATCGCGGTCGCCCTCGATGTCGCCCTTCGCCGGCGGGCAGGAGGGGCGTTATGACAGTGCTTGTGCGGCTCGTCCGCTATCGCGTCGCCGTCATTCTCGGCCTGACGCTGCTGATCGCCTCGCTGACGGTTTCGGGATTTCCGAGCGTCACCACGCTCGGCCTGGGGCTCGACCGCAGCGCGACGATCGGCATCATCGCGATCGGCATGACGGTGCTGCTCATCGCGCGCCAGATCGATCTTTCGGTCGGCTCGACCTTTGCGCTGGCCGGCATCACCGCCATCATGCTTCAGCCCGTCATCGGCATCTGGCCAGCCGCCCTTGCCGGCGTGCTGGCAGGGGCGGCGGCGGGCGCCTTCAACGGGCTGCTCTCGGTTGTCTTCAAGGTCAATGCGCTGGTGGCCACGCTTGCCACCATGCTGATCTTCCGTTCGGTCGCGCACTGGCTGACCGACAGCCAGCCCGTTCCCGGCACCGACATCATGCTGTCGCTGGCTCTGTCGACGGTCCATCTTGAGATTTTCACGCTGCGCAGCGCGCTGTTCGTCGGCTCGATCCTGCTGCTTCATTTCTGGCTGACGCGCACGGTGGCGGGACGCAACCTGTTCGCGGTCGGCTCCAATGCCGATGCGGCGGAGGCAAGCGGCATCGCGCCCGGCCGGACCGTGTTCCTGGCCTTCGTCTTCGCCGGAACGCTGGCCGGCGTGGCCGGTGTGCTCCAGAGCCTGACGACCAATACGGGCTCGCCCGTTTTCGGCGCCGAGCTGATCGTCACCGTGATCGCGGCGGTGGTGGTCGGCGGGACGCGCATCGAGGGCGGGCGCGGCTCCGCGCTCGGCACGCTGGGCGGCGTGCTGACGATCGCCGCGCTGACGACCGCGATGGAGTTCGAGTCGGTGCCCGCCTACATCCAGCAGGTCGTCGTCGGCCTCATTCTCATTCTGCTTGTCGTTCTCGACCGTACCGTGCGGCCGGGCCCGCGCACACATGCGGCGGCAGGCGTCCCGGGCTGAAATCCCACAATCACCAGGAGGAAACCATGACCAAAGCGAAAACCGGAACGATCGTCAGCGCGCTGGCGCTGCTCGCCTCTGTTGGCTGGGCGGAGGCAAGGACGGTCTGCTACGTTACCGCTGCCGACGCGCACGCCTATGCCACCCCGGCCAACGAGGCTCTGGAGGCACGCGCCGAGGAACTCGGCATCGAAGTCATCACGCTGAGCCAGAATTTCGACGTGCAGACCGGCACGCAGCAGCTCAACACCTGCATCGCGCGCAACGCCGACGGCATCATCCTGTGGCCGCTTGACCCGCAGGCCTACATCCCCGGCCTGGCAAGGGCCCAGCAGGCCGAGATCCCGGCCATCCTGATCAACTCGCCGATGGACGAGCAGGCCAACCAGTTCATCCTGTCTTTCACCGGCCCCGATGTCTACGAGCAAGGCGGGATGGCCGCCGACTCGCTCACCGAGGTTCTGGGCGGCGAGGGCTCGGTCGTCGTGATCGCCGGACAGGCGGGCAATGGCACCACAATCGGCCGCGTCGGCGGCTTCGTCGACCGGCTGGCCGAGATCGACAGCAAGATCGAGGTGCTCGATACGGTGAACGCGGACTTCGATCAGCAGAAGGCGCTCGTCGTCAGCCGCGACCTGATCACCCGCTTCGGCGACGGTATCGACGGCGTCTACGCCAATGACGACACGATGGCGCGCGGTTTCATCGACGCATGGAAGGAAGCCAGGCCCGGCGAGCCGATGCCGCCGATCGTCGGGATCAACGGCCAGAGGGATGCCTTCGAGTCGATCAAGTCCGGCGAGATGTATTCGACGATCGTCCAGTCGCCGGTGGAAGACGGTAAGCTTGCGATCGAGACCATGGCCCGGATCCTCGACGGTCAGGAGGTCGGCGCCCGCCTGCCGATCCCGCTCACCGTCGTGACGAAGGCGAATGTCGACAGTGTCGAGCCGGCATTCTGATCCGTGCCGGCATTCTGATCCGTGCCGGCTTGCTGATCCGTGCCGGCCTGGTCCGGAATTTGGAGGGCCCGCCTTGTGCGGGCCTCTTGCTCTGTCGGCTGCAATTCCGGCGTCGTCCGTCAGGTCCGGCATGTCGGCCTTTGCGGCGGGACCGTCGAGTTCGACCGGATGCCGCGTGCGCGCCGCCCGATTGCATGGCTGCTCGTCCCATAGGTGCGGCGATCTCCCGCGCTGAAGCGGGAGCGGACAGAGCGCTTCCAGAACATCGGCAGGTCCCATCGCGGCGCGCGCTCCGGTCTTCCGCGATCCCGAAGGACTGTCCGGATATACCGCATGGAAATGGAAGGCCTGCGGGCTCCTGGGAACTGCACCGGGGCGTTGCCTACGGACTGCCGCCGGCTGCCGGTGGACGAAATGGTTGAAAATTTGCGCGCGATAAGAAATGGTAAGTTTCTGTAATGGTACCGATCCTGTGCCGAGTTGGGCGCTCGGCGGAGCAGCATGTCAGACACGAAGATCCGGAACATGGAGGAGTTTGCCGCGGTGAGCGGCATTTCGCGTCCGACGATCTCCAAATATTTCCATGATCCCGACAGTGTCCGGCCATCGACGCGCGAGCGAATTGAGCGGGCGCTCGAAACGTACGATTACCGTCCAAACATTTTCGCGATGAACCAGAACCGGAAGCTGACCAAGAATGTCGGCATCGTGGTTCCTTATCTGGCCGATCCGTTCTTCGCCGAAATCGCGCGTCAGCTGGAGCAGCGCTGCATCGAAGCCGGGTTCCGGCCGACCCTTTTCAGCGCCCATGGCCAGCAGGACCTGGAAAACGACATTCTCGACAGCCTCCGGTCGCTCAAGCCCGCCGGCGTCCTTTTGGCGCCGCTTGGCCGCGCCTCGGACCGCAAGACGGTCGAGCGCTTCTGTGCGGATGTGCCGACGGTCCTGTTCGACAGCAACATCGAAGGTGTCGGCGAAGCCTTTGTCGGTTCGGACAATTTCAGCTTCGTGTCGCAGACGGTGGAGTATCTGACCCGCACGGGCGACCCGCCCTGCTTCTTCGAGATGATGACACCGGCAAATCCGAACGCCAACAAGCGGCGTCTTGCCTATCTTGAAATGATGGAGCGCCTCGGGCTTGAACCGCATGTCATCAAGATCGAGGGTGAAGGATGGGCCTTCGAGGAGATCGGGCGCCAGGGTGCGCTGCGGATCCTCGACGCCGGCGGTTTCCCCACGAACATCGTTCTGTGCAGCAATGACCGTCTGGCGATCGGGCTGCTGTCGGCATGCTACGAACGGGGCTTCCGGGTCGGACGCGGCGAGGGCTGCGCGCTGCGCGTCGCCTCGCATGACGATCATCCGTTCTCGCGCTTCACCTGTCCGTCGCTGACAACCGCCGCACACGATTATGATGCGGTGGCCAATTGCGCGATCGGGACACTGAACGATCTGATCGAGGCGGGCGGACGGTTCCAGAAGCGCACGGAGACGCTTTTTGCTGCGCGCCTCGTGCTGAGAGCCTCCGCATGACGCGATCCAAAAATTTACGCGCGAAAAACTTTTCTTGACGCCAGACAATTTTGATGGCTAACCTCCCGACCACATCCATGTCAGGGAGGAAGAGGATGTTGAGAAAGAACGCACTTTGTGCGGCAACCGCGCTTTCGGTCTTTGCGGCCGGCAGCGCCTTTGCTGATAACCACTCCACCATCACCGTCGCCACCGTCAACAATGGCGACATGATCCGGATGCAGGGCTATACGGATCAATTCACCGAGGCGACCGGCATCGGCGTCGAGTGGGTGACACTGGAAGAGAACGTCCTGCGCCAGCGCGTCACGACCGACATCACCACCAAGGGCGGCCAGTTCGACATCATGACCATCGGCATGTACGAGACGCCGATCTGGGGCGCAAACGGCTGGCTGATCCCGCTGGACGATTTGTCGGCCGAGTACGATGTGGACGATATCCTGCCGGCGATGCGCGGTGGCCTTTCCCACGATGGCACGCTCTATGCCGCGCCGTTCTATGGCGAAAGCTCCATGGTGATGTACCGCACCGACCTGATGGAAGCCGCCGGGCTCGAAATGCCCGAGGCGCCGACCTGGGAGTTCATTCGTGAAGCGGCGATTGCGATGACCGACCGCGAGAACGACATCAACGGCATCTGCCTGCGTGGCAAGGCCGGATGGGGTGAGGGCGGTGCCTTCATCACGGTCACGGCGAACTCGTTCGGCGCGCGCTGGTTCGACGAGGACTGGAACGCCCAGTTCGATCAGCCGGAGTGGGCCAACGCGCTCAACTTCTTCGTTGACCTGATGGCCGAGGCCGGCCCTCCCGGATACTCCACCAACGGCTTCAACGAGAACCTGTCGCTGTTCCAGCAGGGCAAATGCGGCATGTGGATCGATGCCACGGTTGCGGCGTCCTTCGTGACCAATCCCGATGACTCCACCGTGGCCGACTCGGTCGGTTTCGCGCTGGCGCCCGACACGGGCATGGGCAAACGCTCCAACTGGCTGTGGGCCTGGGCGCTGGCAATCCCGGCGGGCACGCAGAAGGAGGCCGAAGCCAAGCAGTTCATCGAATGGGCGACCTCGAAGGAGTACATCGAGCTCGTGGCCGCGAACGAGGGCTGGGCCAACGTGCCGCCCGGCGCCCGGACCTCGCTCTACGAGAATCCGGAGTATCAGGCCGTGCCGTTCGCCCAGATGACGCTTGACTCCATCAACGCGGCCGATCCGACCAACCCGACCGTCAAACCCGTGCCCTATGTCGGCATCCAGTTCGTCGCCATTCCGGAGTTTGCCGGTATCGCCACAGAGGTCAGCCAGGAGTTCTCGGCTGTCTATGCCGGCCAGCAATCGGTCGAGGAAGCGCTGGAAAAGGCGCAGGCAATCACCAACGACGCGATGGAAGCCGCCGGCTACCGCTAGGCCCTTCCGCCGCATTTCCCGGGGGGCGGCCGCACGTTGCCCCCCGGCGCTCAAACACCTTTAATCGTCGCATCGTCTGAGACGGGCTTGGACCGTCAACGGGGGAGATGCATCCATGGCAACCCAGCATTCGCGTTCCGCAGCCAGATTGATGATGGCACCGGCCGTGATCCTGCTTCTGGGCTGGATGCTGGTGCCGCTGACGATGACACTGTTCTTCTCGTTCAAGCGATATCTTCCGCTGCGCGGCGACTCCCTCGAGCGGGGTCTCGACTGGGTCGGTTTCGAGAACTATGCACGGTTCCTGAGTTCGAGTTCCTTCTGGCCCAGCGTCCAGGCGACGCTGGTCATCGTCGGCGGCGTGCTCGTGGTTACCGTCGTGCTCGGCGTTCTGCTCGCTTTGCTGCTGGATCAGCCATTCTGGGGTCAGGGGATCGTCCGCATCCTGGTGATCGCGCCTTTCTTCGTGATGCCGACTGTGTCCGCGCTGGTCTGGAAGAACATGTTCATGGATCCGGTCAACGGGATTCTTGCACATCTGTGGCGCTTCTTCGGCGCCGAGCCGGTGTCGTGGCTCTCGGACGCCTCGCTGCAATCGATCATCCTGATCGTGTCCTGGCAGTGGCTGCCGTTCGCGACGCTCATTCTGCTGACCGCGGTTCAATCGCTCGACAGCGAACAGCTCGAGGCGGCCGAGATGGATGGCGCGCCGGCGTTCGCGCGGTTCGGTTTCATCATCCTGCCGCATCTGGCGCGGGCGATCACCATCGTGATCCTGATCCAGACGATCTTCCTGTTGTCGATCTTCGCGGAAATCTTCGTGACGACCGGCGGGTCCTTCGGCACACGGACGCTCACCTATCTGATCTTCCAGCGCGTCGTCGACAGTCAGAACATCGGCCTTGGTTCGGCCGGCGGCGTCTACGCCATCATCCTCGCCAACATCATCGCCATCTTCCTGATGCGCATCGTCGGCAAGAACCTCGATCGGTAGGGCGAAGACATGGCACGGGCAACCACAACACGCCGCAAGGTCATCACAACCGCCGTCGCATGGGCGATCGGACTGCTGATCTTCTTCCCGATCTACTGGACGATCCTGACCAGCTTCAAGACGGAAGCCCAGGCGATCAACGACCCGCCGCTGTTCTTCTTCTTCGACTGGACGCTGGAAAACTACGCCATCGTGCAGGAGCGGTCGGACTATATGCGCTTCTTGTGGAACTCGGTAATCCTTGCCGGCGGGTCCACGCTTCTGGGCATTCTCGTCGCGGTGCCGGCGGCGTGGTCGATGGCCTTCGTGCCGTCCAAGCGCACCAAGGACATCCTGCTCTGGATGCTGTCGACCAAGATGCTGCCCGCAGTCGGCGTGCTCTATCCGATCTCCCTCATCTTCGTGCAGTTCAACCTGCTCGACACGCGCATCGGCCTTGTCGTGGTGCTGATGCTGATCAACCTGCCGATCATCGTCTGGATGCTCTACACCTACTTCAAGGAAATCCCGGTCGAGATCCTCGAGGCGGCGCGGATGGACGGGGCGTCGCTGCGCGAAGAGATCCTCTACATCCTGACGCCGATGGCCGTTCCGGGCATCGCCTCGACCATCCTTTTGAACTTCATCCTCGCCTGGAACGAGGCCTTTTGGACCCTCAACCTGACCGCGGCCAAAGCCGGGCCGCTGACGGCCTTCATCGCCAGCTATTCCAGCCCCGAGGGTCTGTTCTTCGCCAAGCTCAGCGCCGCCTCGACCATGGCGATCGCGCCGATCCTGGTGCTCGGCTGGTTCAGCCAGAAACAACTCGTCCGCGGCCTGACATTCGGCGCGGTGAAGTAAGGGGACCCACCATGGGACGCATTGTGCTCGACCAGGTGAAGAAGAGGTTCGGTGATGTCACCGTCATCCCGGAGCTGGACCTCGAAATCGAGGACGGGGAGTTTGTCGTTTTTGTCGGCCCTTCAGGCTGCGGCAAGTCGACCCTGTTGCGCCTGATCGCCGGACTCGAAGACGTGACCGACGGCAAGATCGTCATCGACGGCACCGACGCGACCGAGGTGCCGCCCGCCAGGCGGGGCTTGGCCATGGTGTTCCAGTCCTATGCGCTTTATCCGCATATGAGCGTGCGCAAGAACATCGCATTCCCGCTGCGCATGGCCCGGCTCGCCCCCGCCGAACAGAAGCGCCGCGTGGAGCAGGCGGCCGAGGTGCTCAACCTGACGGACTATCTCGACCGCCGGCCGGGCCAGCTCTCCGGCGGTCAGCGCCAGCGTGTCGCGATCGGCCGCGCGATCGTGCGGGAGCCGTCCGCATTTCTGTTTGACGAGCCGCTGTCGAACCTCGATGCCGCGCTGCGCGTTGGCATGCGGCTGGAAATCTCCGAACTGCACAAGCGCCTGAAGACCACGATGATCTATGTCACCCACGATCAGGTGGAGGCGATGACCATGGCCGACAAGATCGTCGTTCTGCAGGCCGGCGTGATCGAACAGGTGGGATCGCCGCTCGAGCTCTACCGGCGTCCACGCAACACGTTTGTCGCCGGCTTCATCGGCTCGCCGAAGATGAACCTCCTCTCCGGGCCGGAAGCGGCCAAGCACGACGCCGCCACGATCGGCATCCGGCCCGAGCACATCGACATCTCGGAGACCGATGGGGCGTGGAAGGGCACGATCGGCGTGTCGGAACACCTCGGATCCGACACGTTTTTTCATGTGCAGTGTGACGGCTTGGCCGAGCCGTTGACGGTGCGGGCGCCCGGCGAGCGGGCCCTGAGTTACGGGGCGGACGTGCATCTGACGCCCCGACGCGAGCACATGCACCGGTTCGACGCACAAGGGCTGAGGATCGACTGATGCGCCTTGAGGGGAAGACTGCCCTGATCACCGGCGCAGCGCGGGGGATCGGTCTTGCACTTGCCGAAGCCTATGCGCGCGAAGGGGCGCGGATGGCGATCGCCGACATCGACATCGGGCGCGCACGTTCCTCCGCTCAAGCATTGGGCGATGCGGCAGTGGCAATCGAAATGGATGTCACGCGGCAGGACAGCATCGACACGGCCGTCGCCGAAACCGTGGCCGCACTCGGCCGCATCGACATCCTGATCAACAACGCCGCCGTCTTCACCGCCGCGCCGATCGTCGAGATCACCCGCGAGGACTATGCGCGCGCCTTCGACATCAACGTGGCCGGGACGCTGTTCACGCTGCAGGCGGTCGCACGGCACATGATCGAAGGCGGCGCAGGCGGCAAGATCATCAATATGGCCAGCCAGGCCGGCCGCCGGGGCGAGCCGCTCGTCGCCGTCTATTGCGCGACGAAGGCCGCGGTCATCAGCCTGACCCAGTCGGCCGGGCTCAACCTGATCCGGCACGGGATCAATGTGAACGCCATCGCGCCTGGTGTGGTGGATGGCGAGCATTGGGATGGCGTCGATGCGTTTTTTTCCAGGTATGAGAACAAGCCGGTTGGCCAGAAGAAGAAGGAAGTCGGCGAAGCGGTTCCCTTTGGCCGGATGGGGCGGGCCGACGACCTGACCGGGATGGCGATCTTTCTGGCCACGGACGAGGCCGACTACATCGTCGCCCAGACCTACAATGTCGATGGCGGGAACTGGATGAACTGATGCGGCTATCGCAGGCGACACTTGGCCAATTGCCGGCCTCCGTCGCGCGCCCGCATTACGACCGGGGCGCGCTCCGCCCCGGCATCGTCCACATCGGCGTCGGGAATTTTCACCGGGCGCATCAGGCCTGGTATCTGCACCGGCTGATGCAGCAGGGCGAAGCGCTCGATTGGGCGATCATCGGCGCGGGGGTTCGGCCCTATGACGCGCAGATGCGCGAGAAACTGCTGGCGCAAGACTGTCTGACGACGCTGATCGAGCTCGATCCGTCGGGGAAATCGGCGGAAGTCATCGGACCGATGATCGATTATCTGCCGATCGAGGACGGCAACGGGCCGCTCATCGATCAACTGGCCGATCCGGGCATCCGCATCGTCGCTTTGACCGTCACCGAAGGCGGCTACTACGTCGACCCGGTCAGCCAGGGCTTCGATGCCGGCCATCCCGACATCCGCCATGACGCAGCCATCCCGGATCGGCCCCGAACCGCCTTTGGCGCGATGGTCGCGGCCCTCGCGCGCCGCCGGGCAGCGGGCGACGGCCCGTTCACCGGATTGAGCTGCGACAACCTTCAGGAAAACGGCCGGGTGTTGCGCCGGACCGTCGTGTCATTGGCCCGCCTGTCCGACCCGGATCTGGCGGACTGGATCGACACGCACTGCACATTCCCGAACTCCATGGTCGATTGCATTGTCCCGGCAACGGGAACGCAGGAGATCGCGCTGGTCCAAGCGTTCGGTATCGAGGACGACGCACCGGTGACCCACGAAGATTTCCGCCAGTGGGTGGTGGAGGACGACTTCTGCGCCGGCCGGCCCGATCTGCATCGCGTCGGGGTGACCTTTTCGGACGATGTGCACGCCTACGAGACGATGAAACTGCGCATTCTCAATGCGGGGCATCAGGTGATCGCCAACGCGGGCGAGATCCTGGCAATCGGAACGATCGCCGAATGCATGGCCCACCCCCTGGTTTCGTCGCTGTTCCACAAGGTTCAGCGAGAGGAGATCGCGCCCCACGTGGCCGCCGTTCCCAACATGACGCCCGCGGCCTACATCGATTTGGTCGAGCGGCGCTTCAGCAACACGGCCGTCGTCGACACGACCCGGCGTGTCGCGTTCGATGGGTCGTCGCGGCACACCGGCTTTGTCCTGCCGATCGTCCGCGATGCCCTCGCCGCAGGCGCGCCGATTGAGGGCTTGGCGTTGGTCGAGGCCCTCTGGGCCCGCATGTGTGACGGCACGCGTGAGGACGGCTCGGCGATCGCGCCCAACGATCCGTTCTGGGACGAACTTGTCGGTGCCGCCAGGGCTGCCAGGGACCGGCCGGCGGCATGGCTCGAACAGCGGCAGTTCTACGGCGATCTGGCTGGCAATGAAGGCTTACGCGAGAGCTTTGCCCGGTGGCTCGGCCTGATCTGGTCGGACGGGTGTGAAGCGGCGCTTGAGTGCTACGTCGGACACGCCTCCGTGACTTCGGGGCGCGCGGGCACGGGCGTGAGCGGATAGCCGATGACCGTGCTATTGGCGTCACATTCGCTCAAGCCGCCGGCGCAACTTGTGGAGCGCATCGCCGCCCTGCCCTTGAAGGGACGGCGTCGGCTGGTGGCCATCGCCGGCGCGCCGGCAAGCGGCAAGTCGACCCTGGCCGCGGCACTCACGGAACACCTGGCGCAGACCGGCCACACAAGTGCGAACGTCCCGATGGACGGTTTTCACCTCGACAACCGCCTATTGGACGAGGCCGGTCTGCGCGCCCGCAAGGGCGCGCCCGAGACATTCGATGCGGGCGGGTTCGTCGCAATGATGCGCCGCCTGAAGTCCGAGGATGAGGTCTGCTTTCCGCTGTTCGACCGTGGCCGGGATCTGGCGGTGGCGGGAGCGGGCAGGGTGGGGCCCGACTGCGATCTGGCGATTGTCGAAGGCAACTATCTGCTGTTCGACGAACCGCCATGGAATGCGCTTGCCCCGCTGTGGGATCTGTCGATCTGGATCGATACACCCGAGGAACTGGTGCTTAAGCGCACCGTCGAACGTTGGCTGGCGCATGATCACACGCCCGAGGCGGCACGCGCCCGGGCCGAGGGCAACGACCTCCCAAACGCGCGCCGGATCATCGCGGCGCGGCTGCCGTCGGACGTAACCGTTGCAGTGCCTCCGGACGCCGGGAGGCTCTGATCCGGTCCCAAGCCACGCTGCCGTGACCCGTACCCTTTTGAACGCAGCCTCCTCGAGTGACAGATTGGCTTGTTCGAGGCACAAGCGGCGTGCGCGCGATGCGATACGAACCCGAAGAGATCATCTTGAATCGCACTGCGGCCCTCGCAGATGCTGGCAATCAACTCGACCGGACCAAATTGCGGCGGGCGATGTCCGACAGTCAGGAGCGATTGTCGACGCGAGCAAAACGAAGTCTCCCGCTTTGAACGGGCCGCTCAGTCCGTGCCTCCGATATCCCGGGGGAGTCTCCAGCGGTGTAACCAGCGGTTTCCGAAACCGTCGATTGCACGAAGCCGTCTTCGACGCCGTGCGCCACGGATAGAGCCGTTTCGTTGCCGGAAAAGCACACAGACCGGGCAAGCAAACGCGCAAGGCCGCCCTCGGTTGTCAGCGGCCTTCGCTTGCCCGGTCGGCAATCACGCGGCCGTCGGCCAATACATCGCTCGGAAACAGGATAACCGCGTCTCCCTCCGACAGTCCCGACAAGACCTGGGCAGCGCTATCGTTCAGATGTCCAAGTTCAACGCTCCTGATACGCGCGCGCCCGTTCTCGGCGACGAAGACCGCCCATTCGCCCTGGTCACGGTACAGTGCGCTGATGGGAACCTGAAGCACGTCTTCGCCCCGCCAGAGGGCAAGCCGCGCCACGATGCGGTAGCCATGGCCAAGTCCTTCCGGTACCTCGTCGATGTCGAGAACCGCATTGACACGCTGTTCCTCAATGCCCAGCGCCGACACTTGCGTGAACGCGGCCGGCTCGATCTTCCGGACGGTGGCATGCAGGTCCTGGTCGCCACCCCAGTCCGAAATGACGGCCTCGGTGCCCGGACCGATGCGAACGGCATCTGAAGACAGCAGATCGACGGCGATCTCGAGATTGTCGGGGCGCCCGAATTCGGCCACGACAGTGCCAACCGCGACCGCCTGTTCGCTGCGAACCTTGATGGCAAGCGTGACGCCGTCGATCGGTGCGAGCAATGAGACGCAGCATCGGCCGTTTTCACCGGTTCCGGCCATGTCGACCGGCTGGGCGAGGCGGGCCTGGGCGCTGGCAAGCTCTGCCAGGCGCAGGTTGATGCCCGCCATTGCGCTCTCAACCTCGGCCTGCTTGATCTGGAGTTCGCCATAGGCCCGCTCAAGATCGCTGTCGGAGACGATTCTCGTCTTGGCGAGTTGTGACGCACGATCGTATGCGGATTGCGCCAGCCGGAGTGCGGTCTGCGCGCGCGCATGTTCGACATTGGCCAGCGCCACGGCGGCGCGTGAGGCTTCGATCGCGGCCTCGAGTTCGGTTCTGGTGCGCTCGTCGATGAACGGCGGAGCGAGCGGGTGGATCGTGGCGATGACGTCACCCTTTGAGACAAGATCGCCTTCCTCAAGATCGATGCGGTCGAGATGTCCGGCGAGCGTGGACGAGACGGCATAAACGTCCCGCACCCTGGTTACGCCTTCCTCGTCAACGAAGACGACCATCTGTCCGCGGGTGACCTGCCCCAGATCGACGAGCACCGGTCGCTCGCGCAGCGAAAGGAACGCACCGTAAGCGATCACGCCGATCGCGATCAGACCAAACAACCATTTCGACCAGGTGCCTTTCATCAGACTATTCCCGTGTCTTGAGTACTTCGATAAGGTCGAGACGATCGATGCGCCTGCGCACGGCCAGCGCAGAGACGACGGCCGCTGCGGTCACGACCAGGCTCGCGGTCGTATAAGTCGACTGCTCGACCACCAATGGAATCCTGTAGAGATCGCTTTCAAATCCCTGCGCTACCGACCATGCGAAGCCGTATCCGAGCGCCCAGCCGAGAGGCTGAGCAAAGAGGACAACGACCCCCAGTTCGATCATCAGAATCGAGGAGACTTCGCCGCGCGTGAAGCCAAAGACCCTGAGGCTGGCAAGCTCCCTGCCGCGTTCGGAAAGCTGGATACGTGCGGAGTTGTAGATCACGCCGAAGGTGATGATCACCGCGAGCACGGTATAGATGGTGATACTGATGACGATGTTCTCTTCGATGGTCGCGCGGAAATTCGCGCGCGACAGGTTGGTCAGTGCGATCGAGGAAATGCCGGGTGTTTCCTTGACTGCCGCGTAGGTCTGGCCGAGCCGGTCTGCATCGAGCTTGACGCGGGCGCCGCTGATGCGGTCGCCGTCGCGCACAAGCCTGTTCAAGGCTTCGAGGTCCATATATGCGGTCAGACCGACGAGGCTCTGGATCGTACCGGCGACGGGAACGTGGACGATCCTGTCATCTTGCTGCATGACCTCGATGGACGCGAGGTCGCCCACCCGCAGGTCAAGCCGCTCGGCGACCCGATCAGAGAGCACGATTCCGTTCGACGGAAGGGCAAGCGGAAGCTGATCCCGGTCCAGCACACGCGTCAGATCCGTCATCGACGGCAGGCCCTCGAGGACCAGCCGCTCTTCGATGTGGCGGTTGGACATCGTGACGGGTATCTGCCGGTAGGGCTCGGCGGCAAGAATGCCCGGCATGCGGCGCACCGCACGCAAGGCATCGGGGTGCCGGTCGCCGGCGAAAGCAATGACCGCGTCCTCGCGCGAGGTCTGGAAGAAGATCTGGTCGATCATGTGGTCAATGGAGTCGAATGAAAACAGCGCCGTCACAAGCAGTGCCACCGAGAACGATGTACCCAACGCGGTGAGGCCGGTGCGCACCGGGTTCCGCCACAGGTGGCGCAGCGCCATCGTCGTCAGCTGTGAAAAAACGGAATGCAGAATGCCAAGGTCGAGACCGAGGCTCCTGTAGTTCGCCGGCGCCGGCGGCCGCATTGCGACTGCAGGCGGCAAGGCGACAACGGTTCGTATGGCGCTCGCAGCGCCGGCGAGCGCCGCGATCACCGATACGACGGCCGCAATGACATAGAGATCGGCGCTGCCGGCAAAGACAAGGAACGGAAACGAGAAGAACTGGGCGTAGAGGCGCGCCAGCGATCCGCCCAGCCATGCGCCCGCGACACTGCCGATCACGAGCCCGACGAGGACGATGGCGAGCACCATCTTCGCGTAGTGCCAGGCAACGCCGACACTTGTGTAGCCGCTTGCCTTGAGCAGGCCGATTTGTTCGCGTTCCAGGGCGATCAGGCGCGACAGGATCATGTTGACCAGGAAGGCGGAAACAAACAGGAAAATCGGCGGAATGACGCCCGCCATGGCCTCGAGCTGCGTCAATTCGGCATCGAGAAAGGCATGCGACGTCTGGTCTTCGCGTCCATACGCACCGGTGCCGCCATAGTGCCGAAGCAGGTCGTCAACGGCTTCCGTGATGACCTCGACATCGGCATTGCGCAATGTTGTCAGGACCGCGCTGTTGAACGATCCGGTCATGTCGAATGCGGCGGCAAGCGTCTTGCGCGGCATGAACAAGATTCCGTATCGGCGCTGGTCGGGAACCATGTCTCCGGGCCCGATCGCGTAGATGAACTCAGGCGACAGAACGACGCCCGTTATCGTCAGCTCCCGGCTCTTGCCGTTTATCTGGGCGCGGAAGCGGTCACCCGGGCGGAAGCCGTGCGCGGATGCAAATGTCTCGACCACCGCGACTTCGTCAGACCGGTCCGGTTCCGGCAGCCTGCCCTGACGCAGGTAAAGCCTGTTGACGCGTGCCTCGCCTGCGTCCGGCAGCGACACGGCGATGCCGGCGGCCGGCTCTATCATGCCGTCAATATCGAGAATCAGATCCTTGACGATCCGCGTTTCAACGGCCGCTACCCCTTCTATGGCGGCCAGATCACGCTTGAGCCGCTCCGGTGCGCGATTGGCCGACGCGAAAACGCTCGCGAACCGGTAGCGTTCGTAGAAGGCGGACCGGGTCTCATCGAGTGACCGGGTCGCACCGACGAACAGCACAATCGTCATGACGCCGCAGGCAATGACGAGCCCGACCGCAAGCACCTGCGCCCAGAGGCGCGTCAGGTCGCGGACGAGTTTGCGGTCGAGTGCGCTCAGCATTTCACCATTCGACCTCCGTCGCCGCAATCCGTGCTTCGTTGACATGCATTGATGCAATGCGTCCGTCGAGGAACTGGAAGACGCGGTGGGCGATCTGCTGGATCCCGGCATTGTGGGTGATGATCGCGGTGGTCGTGCCGAATTCGGTGTTGATCCGGGTGAGCGCTTCGAGGACGATCACGCCGGTCTTTGAATCCAGCGCGCCGGTCGGCTCGTCGCAAAGGAGCACTTCGGGGCGTTTGGCAATCGCGCGCGCTATTGCCACGCGCTGCTGCTCTCCTCCCGACAGCTGCGCGGGAAAATGCGACATTCGATCTGTCAAGTTCACCATGGCCAGCGCTTCGTCGGGCGTCATCGGATCACGCGCGACCTCGGTGACCAGAGAGACGTTCTCCCAGGCCGTCAGGCTCGGGATGAGATTGTAGAACTGGAACACGAAGCCGATGTGATCTCGGCGAAAGCGGGTCAGTTGGCGATCGCTGAAGTCGGTCAGGTCGCGGCCGTTGAACAGAACCGATCCCGAGGTGGCGCGGTCCAGACCGCCGATTATGTTCAGCAGTGTCGACTTGCCGCTGCCGGACGGTCCCAGAAGGACGGCGATCTCACCCGCAAAGAGCTGGAGATCGATGCCGGCGAGTGCACGCACCTCGACCTCGCCCGACGTGTAGACCTTGGTGACCCCGGTAACGTCAAAAACAGGCTCGGTGCCGTGGTGGCTGGGTGACATGATGGCAAGGTAAAGCAAGGGCGCGCTGCCTTCCTTGACGGATGTCAATTCGCCACGGCGCGGGCAATGTCTCCATCGCCGCATTCCGGGCACCCGAAAATGCGGAGCAATCACCGGCCGACTGTGTCGGAAGACACCGTTGCCGAGCGCATGTCGCGGCAATGGGACCTGAGCGGGCCCCATCCGTTTCGCGATTTCCAGACATCGGCTGAAATGCGCCGCCTTGCGGCGATGATGTCTTGCCGGGGCGGCGAGCAATTGCGCGTCGGCCAATCTACGCCATGCACCGCCACCGCCGGCCGAGGCCGGTGCCAATCGAATGCGGTTTGAACGCCCTTCCGATCAGCTCAAGCGCGAGATCGACCGGCTGATCGATCGCCTCGCCAACGGTATTGGCGATCCGTACGCGATCGGTTTCCGCTCGACGGATCTCTTTCATGAACGCGAGGCGGTTCTTGCAGAACCGGAGAAGGTCCGACGCGCCTTGCAGGTCGTATCACCGCATCCCGCCATCCTGAAACGTCATGAAGAGCTGCTCGAAAACCTGCAGCGCGCATTGGCGGCAGGCATCCGTTCAGGCGATCAGGAATGCGCAGAAGCAAACACCGGTGCTGGTCGAAACCGTGACCGTCTATCGCGATCCGTCCTGCTATCACTCCGCCGAGATCGATCTGGAGCCCATGATAACCCGTTTTGGCCGCAATCACGGATGCATGCACCGCGATCTGGCGCACAAGCTTCGTTGCACGTCCCGCGGCAGCGTCAATTGCGGCATTCAGCTGCTTCCGGCCGGCACGCCGCAGATGTGACATCGGACGTAGAAGCTGACCTGGTCGGACCAATTGACGTTCGATGGGCGCTGCTGTCTGATGTACTTGGCTGATTTGGGATGGGACGACCATGGATATTGCTTTGGCGTTGATTGTGCTGGTCGCATTGCTTGCGACGGTTTGGTTTTTGCTGCGTTGGCTGTTTGTCAGGAAAGAGCGCAAGAAGGCGTTCCGATCCCGGTTTCTGCTCGCCCTTCTTGCAATGATCGTGTCGTTCGGCGCGTTCGGGTTTTTGATCGGCAACCAGGACAGTCAGCTGGCCCTGGAGGCCGGTTTTGCAGATGCGGCAAGCTACAGAGCGGCACGAGATGCCGGCATTGACGATCCGGCTCAATGGGCCGCCGTTCTGGCCGAGCGTCAGGCCGAGGCGGCGCGTCGGGCCGAAAGCGAAGCCGCCGACCAGGCACGCCGGGATCAGGAGGCCGCCGAGGCGGCCGAGGCGGCAGCGGCCGCGCGTGCCCAACAGGAAGCAGAAGCCGCACGCCAGGCCGAGATCGAAGTGGCCCAGGCGGCTGAACGTGATGCCTTCTATTCGGTGCCTGACGATCAACGCAGGTTCGTCGAGGCTGTCACGGCTGCCGCCGCGACCGCACGTGAAGCCGAGAACGACCTCCAAAGGGGCGCTGCGCGCCGGGACCGAAAGGCGGCCATGTGCGCGGTGGTTTCCGGCTCCGCGGTTCGGGGCTGGACCGGGACGATCCGGACGCTGACGACGAACGGCGAGGGCAAGGGTGTGCTGGGCGTCGCGATTGGTGGCGATGCGGTCTTGAAGACCTGGAACAACGCGTTCTCCGATACGTTCGACGCGACGCTCATCGAGCCAACCAATCCCATGTTCGATCGGCTTGCGCAGCTGTCCCGTGGCGATCGCGTGAGGTTCGACGCGACCCTGTTCCGGACCCCTGATGGGCCGGACTGTTTCGAAGAACAGAGCCTGACATTGTCGGGCTCGCTCCGAGACCCCGGCTTCACGACGCGGTTTGAGCGCATCGAGCGGTTCGAGGACGGTCAATAGGTGGGGCTATCCATGCAGCGTGTGGAGCGGGCGCCTCGATTTGGTGTCCAAAAGCCAAGGGCAAAATTTCCAGAAGCTGCGGGCGCGCCACACGATCCTTGGCGAACGCGCCTATCCGGACGGTGTCAAACGGATGTGTGGAGTGGTGGTAGCGGAGGAGGGACTCGAACCCCCGACACATGGATTATGATTCCACTGCTCTAACCGACTGAGCTACTCCGCCAAAGGGGCGCTTGTGCCCATCTGAAGCGTGGCGGATATAAGGGCCGGGCCTTTGCGCTGTCAAGCGAGCAGGCCCTGGGTTTTTGTGCCGGTTTCCGGTGCCGTTCGGGGGGCGCACAATCGCTTGCCGCAAAGGCGGTCACGGGGCGCAATCGGCGACCGGAGGCGCCGGCCCCGCCCGACGTCTTGCGCGCAGGTTCGCAGATCATGCGGCTTGCGCCGGCGCACCGGCGCCGCTACCACCGCGCCAGTTTCGCGATCAGGAGTTCCGCCACTCGTGTCAGACCAACCATCCGTCGCCGTCATCGGCTGCGGCCAATGGGGCCGAAACCATGTGCGAACGCTGGCCGGGCTGGGCGCGCTCGCCGCCGTCGCCGACCGGCATCCGGAGCGCGCGGCAGCGCTTGCCCAAGAGCACGGCGCGCATGCGGCTCCGGTCGAGGCGCTCGTCGCCGACAGGGCGGTGAAAGCGCTGGTTCTGGCGCTGCCGGCCGAAGAAAATGCCGCGCTTGCCTGTGCGGCGCTGGAGGCGGGCAAGCATGTGCTGGTCGAAAAGCCGATCGCGCTGACCGTCGCCGATGCCGAGAAGATGGTCGCCGCCGCGCGCGATTGCGGCCGGGTGCTGATGGTCGGTCATGTCCTGCGCTATCACAACGCGTTCCGTGCGCTGGTCGGGGCAATCGAAGCCGGCCGGATCGGCAAGGTCCGGCACATTCAGAGCCACCGGCTCGGCTTCGGCAAATTCTATGACCGGTTCGACGCGCTGTGGGATCTCGCGCCGCACGACCTGTCGCTGGTGCTCAGCCTGGCCGAGGGGGCGCCGCGGTCGGTCGATGTGCGGCCCGTGTCGGTCACCGGCGGTCAGACGGACATGGCCCATGTGCACCTCGATTTCGCCGGCGGACCGACGGCGCACATCTTCGTTTCGCGCCATTCCGCCTATGGCGAGCGGCGCTTTGCGGCGACGGGGGAAACCGGTACGCTGGTCTGGGACGATCTGGCCGACTGGCCCGACAAGCTGCATCTGGTGCCCCACACGGTGCGGCGCGGCGACGATGGGCGCTGGCAGCAGGACAAGGGCGAGGCGCAGCCTGTCGCCGTCGAGCCCGGCATGGCGCTGACCGACGAGTTGGTCCATTTCCTCGATTGCGTGCGCACCGGCGCGACGCCGCTCTCGTCAGGCATGCAGGGGCTCGACGTGGTCCGCATCCTCTCGACGGCGCCGTGAGCCCGGAAAACCAAGCGATCACCGCCGGTTACAGGCCGGGCGCATGTGTGACCGGACGTATACTTTATTTCAATGGGCGGTGGCGATAGGTCAGGCTAGGGCTGAACGGGGCGCGTTCACAACAACAATTGTCCCGGGGGCATGGGGTTCGGATGCAGTTTATCGATTTGGCAGCGCAGCGCACACGTTTGGGCTCGGCGCTGGACGAGGCCGTCAGCACGGCGGTGCATGGCGGCGCCTACATTCTTGGGCCGCAGGTCGCCGAGTTCGAAAAACGGTTCGCCGACTATCTGGGCGTCAAGCATGTGATCGGCTGCGCCAGTGGCACGGACGCGCTGCAGATCCCGCTGATGGCGTGGGGTGTGGGTCCCGGCGACGCGGTGTTCGTGCCCTCCTTCACCTTCGCGTCGACCGCCGAAGTGGTGGCGCTTCTGGGCGCCGAGCCTGTCTTCGTCGACATCGATCCGGAAACCTACCTGATGGATGTTCGGTCGCTGGAAAGCGCGATCGCGATGATCGAGGCCGAAGGCCGGCTGACGCCGCGCGCGGTCATTCCGGTCGATTTGTTCGGCATGGTGGCCGATTATGACGCGATCATGCCGGTTGCGCGGGCGCACGGGCTCAAGGTGATTTCCGATGCCGCCCAGGCGGCGGGCGCCAAGAAGGATGGCGCGTTCTGCGGCGCCTTCGGCGATGTGGCGACCACCAGCTTTTATCCGGCCAAGCCGCTGGGCTGTTACGGCGATGGCGGCGCGGTGATGACCGACGATGACGATCTGGCCGAGGTGATGCGGTCGGTCGCCTTCCACGGCAAGGGCGAAAACCAGTACGACAATGTGCGGATCGGCCTGACCTCGCGGCTGGACACGATCCAGGCGGCGATCCTGAACCTCAAACTGGACATTCTCGAAGACGAGATGGAAGCGCGCCAGCGCGTGGCGCAGCGCTATCATGATGGGCTGAAGGATGTGGTGAAGACCGCGCGCAATCCCGACGGCATGCGCTCGGCCTGGGCGCAATATGCCATCGAGAGCAGCGAGCGCGATGCGCTTAAGGCGCATCTGGCCGACAAGCAGATCCCCTCGGTCGTCTATTACGTCAAGCCGCTGCATCAGCAGGCCGCCTATGACCGTTTTCCGGTTGCGCCGGGCGGGCTGCCGGTCACCGAGGCCAAGCCCGCGACGATCCTGTGCCTGCCGATGCACCCTTATCTGAGCGAAGCCGATCAGGACCGCGTGATTGCCGAAATCCGCGCCTTTGCCGGCCGCGACGCGTTGCCGGTGGCGGCCGAGTAGGGCGAACTGGAACCTACCGGCCTTCGCGGTACCACATCGAGGCGATGACGAGGATCATCAGCCCGAGCCCGAGAAACCCGCCGAACAGCGCCTGACGGCCGACGCCGCGCAGTTCGGTTTCCGCCGAGGTCCTGAACCCCATGAAGTCGCGGCCGCTGGCATCGGCGGTCGAGCGCACGGGCAGGATGGACGGCACGTCGATATCGTTGCCAAGGCGCCGGACAGTTCCGCCCGATTCGCGCACGGCTTCGGCCAGCGGTTCGACGGTCGAGATCATGTCGCGGAACTCGGGCGCATCGGTGCGGCCGACATGGGCCAGCGCAGTCAGGTCGCCATCTTCCAGGTTGAAAAGGCCGATCTCGTCGGTCTGCAGTTCCGCTTCAAACAGGCCCGGTGCGCGCTCGACCAGATCGAGCGTCAGCACATCGCCCGATGGCGTGGTCACGGTCACCGGCCCGGCGGTCTCGGCCATGGTCTGGCGGCGGATGGAGAGGCGGTCGCCCTCGGAGGTCGCCGTCAGCGCCTCTTCTTCCAGTTCGGGTTCCTTCATCAGCCAGTGGGCGAGGCGCCGGTAAAGGCCGACATGGGGGCCGCCACCCTCGAAGCCGCGCGCCCACAGCCAGCCATGGTCCGACAGCATCAGCCCGACGCGGCCTTCCTCGTAAGTGTTGAGCACCAGAAGCGGCGCGTCGCCGCCGGCCTGCATCACCGTGGTACCCTCGATGTCGGTGACGCCGACATTGCGGAACCAACGGCCCCATTGCGGCGGCTCGCTGCCGGCGCCTTCCAGATCGCGGGTCACAGGGTGGCGCGCGCCGTCGTCGGTCAGCCTCGGATAGAACCCCGCCTGGACGACACCGCCGGTCGGCGCGGCGGGCAGCGCGCTGACGAGCGGCGTGCGGGCGACCGAGTTCGGGCCCGCATATTCGGGGCCCGAGGCAACGAGCAGCGCGCCGCCGCCACGCACATATTGGGCGATGAAATCGTAGTAGAGCGTCGGCAGCACGTTGCGGTTCTGGTAGCGGTCGAAGATGATCAGGTCGAAATCGTCGATCCTTTCGACGAACAGTTCGCGCGTCGGAAAGGCGATCAGCGACAGTTCGTTGATCGGCGTGCCGTCCTGCTTTTCGGGCGGGCGCAGAATGGTGAAGTGGACCAGATCGACCGAGGCGTCGGACTTCAAGAGATTGCGCCAGGTGCGTTCGCCCGAATGGGGTTCGCCCGAAACCAGAAGCACGCGCAGGTTCTCGCGAATGCCCTCCATGCGCATGATGGCGCGGTTGTTGTTGCCGGTCAGTTCGCCGTCCAGTTCGGCGACGCGCAATTCGACGATGTTGGCGCCGCCCCGGTCCAGCTCGATGTCGATCGGATAGACCTGTCCGGGCACCGCCTGCGCCGTCGCATGCAGTTCGCCGTTGAGGAAAAGTTCGACATTGACCACCTGGCCGGCGGCCGGCATCGCGCCCTGATCGGTGACGCGGTAGCTCATCTCGACCGGCGTGCCGACGATGGCAAAGCGCGGCGCTTCGACCAGTTCGATCTTGCGGTCGAACTCATCGTCGCGCCCGGTGATCAGCCCGTGAACCGGCGCATCGAACCCCAGTTCGGCGAGCGTCTCGGGAAGATCGTGGATCTGGCCGTCCGTGATCATCACGGCACCGCCGACCTGCGCGGGCGGCACGTCGCGCAGGGCCGAACGCAGCGCGTCGAACAGGCGGGTTTCGGTGGCCGTTCCCGTCGCCGCCGCGCCGGTCTCGACGATGCGCAGATCGAACTGGCCGAACCGGTCGAAGGCCGCTTCGAGTTCGGCCGCTGCCGCATCTGTCTGGTCGAGCCGCTCGCCGAGCCGCTGGCTTTGCGAGGTGTCGAGCACCATGGCGACCGTCGTCGGCAGCGCGGCGCGCTCCTCGTTGAGGATCACGGGATTGGCGAGCGCGAGGACAAGGCAGGCGGCGGCGAGCGTCCGCAGCCACGCGCCGCGCAGGCCCATGACGATGATCGTCGCGCAAAGCGCCGCCGCCAGCAGCGCCGCCACGGCGATCAGCGGCCAGGCGAGGAACGGCTCGAAGGTCAGCGAAAGCGTGTTGGTTTCCATCTACTGCCCCAGCCTTTCGAGAAGGGCGGGAATGTGCACCTGATCGGCTTTGTAATTGCCGGTCAGCATGTACATCATGATGTTGACCCCCGACCGGAACGCATAGATGCGCTGCAGCGGATCGCCCGTGGCGATGGCGTGCAGCGGCCGGCCGGCATCGTCGAGCGCCCATGCGGCGGCCAGATCGTTGCCGGTGATCATGATCGGCGTCACGCCGTCGCCGCTGCGCACGGGGCGGTCGGCGCGTCCGTCGTCGAGCGCCGACGCCTCGACCCAGAGCGGCGAGCCGGCATAGCGGCCGGGGAAATTGTCGAGGATGTAGAACGCCTTGGTCAGCACGTGATCGGTGGGCACGGGCTCGAGCGGCGGCACGTTGAGGCCGCCGAGAATGTCGCGCAGCCGTTCTGTTTCGGGTGTCGCGCCGTCGGTGAACGATCCGGTGAGCTGGTCGCGCGTGTCGAACAGGATGGTGCCGCCGTTCTGCATGTAGGCGTCGAGCCGCGCCACGGCGGTTTCGGACGGCATGTCGCCTTGCGCGCTCATCGGAAAATAGATCAGCGGATAGAAGGCCAGTTCGTCCGCCTCGATATCGAGGCCGACCGGCGCGCCGGGTTCGAATGCCGTGCGCGAGGCCAGAAAGCGGGTCAGCCCGTCAATGCCGGCGCGGGTCGTCTCGTCGACGGTCCGGTCGCCTGTCAGCACATAGGCGATGCGGGTCGTCTCCAGCGCATCGAGAATCAGATCGTCGCCGGGCCGCGTGTCGTCGGCCCGCGACGTGCCGGCGCCGAATATGACGACGAGGCCGGCGGCAAGCGCGATGGCGGCGCTTGCCGGCGCGCGCCGGCGCGGCGCGGTGCCGAACGACAGGCGGCCATTGATCCACAGGACCGCGAGCGTGTCGGCGATCAGCAGGACGAAGGCGGCGAGGAACAGCCAGCCGCTCAGATCCGCTTCCTCCTCGGCGACCAGCGATTGCTCGGCCACGTCCAGGCCGGGCGGTGCGGGCGCAAACTGCGTCAGCGTCTCGTCGCGGGCAAGCACGTTGCGGGCAACGAAACCCTCAGGCGTGCCGTAAAGGCCCGCGGGGTTCTCGAAACCGGGCCGGGCGTCGGCTTCGGCGTCGAGCGGGCGGACATGGGCGGGCGGAATGGCGAGCGTGCCGTCGGCGCGCAGGATGCGCAGCGGGGGCAAGGCGGCCGTGCTCTCGGCCGCAGCGGTCACCGGCGCCTGACCCGGTTCGGTGTTGCGCGCGAAATCGGTGATCCGCCGGAGCATGTCGACGAAGGTGCCGCTGATCGGCAGGTTCGACCAGGTCGCCTCGGCGGTGACATGGAACAGGACGATCGCGCCCTCGCCGCGCCGGACGCCGGTGACAAGCGGCGTGCCGTCGGCGAGGCTCGCCCATGTGCGGTCGGCGAGGTCGGCATCGGGCTGGGCAAGGATCTGGCGTGTCACGGTCACATCGCGCGGCGCTTCGAGCCCGGCGAACGGGCTTTCGGCGGCAAAGGCGGCGACCGCCTGCGGCTCGCTCCACGAGAGGGCTCCGCCAAGGGCGCGCTCGCCGGCGCGGAGCGTCACGGGCAGGTAGGGATCGTCTTGGGCCGAGGCGGCAAGGCGCGGCCCGGCGAAGCGAACGAGCGTTCCGCCGGCGGCCAGCCATTCATCGATCCGGTCGGCGGCCGCCGCAGGCAGAACGCCGATATCGGCCATGACGATCATCGCCGGGCCCTGGTCGATCATCTCGGGAACGTCGACGCTCAGATCGCCGGTGCGCGGCTCGATCAGGTCGGCAAACGGGGCGAGTGCCCGCGAAATATAGAAGAGCGGCGACAGCAGCGGCTGCGCCTCGTCGCCGGCAAGACCGGTCAGAAGCGCGACGCGGCGGCGGCGATTGTTCTCGTCCAGAAGGAACGCCGCGCCGGCATGGGGCGCGCCGTCGATCCGCGCCGTGGCGATGTCGTTGCGCAGCTCGAACGGGATGTCGAAGGTGATGATCGCTTCGGCGGCGCCGGCTTCGAACGTGGTTTCGCCCCGGCCCAGAAGCCGCTCGCGGCTGTCGTAGAGTGCAACGCTCGCGGTTTCGGCGGCTGCCGGCGTGCGCGCAAGGCTCAAGGCGAAACCGTCGGTGCGGTTGTCGGCGGCGGTGATCGCAACGAGGTCCCGGTCGGTGGCTGAAAAGCGCAACAGGCCATCCAGGCCGGCACCGGCGAGCCGGTCGTTCAGCGCTTCGCCGTCCGGTTCGGCGAGCCCGGTGTCGATCATGGCGAGGACCGGCGGCGCGTCGGCGGTCTCTGTGGCGGCCAGCAGCCGCGCCAATGTCGCGTCGCGCTCGGCGCGTCCGGCAATCGGCTCGATCGCGCCCAGCATGTCGGCGGCGGCGCCCGCATCGGTGAGCTGCACCGGCACGGTCGGTCCGGCAACCGTCGGCGCCAAGGCCACCGGGCGGCCCTGATCGCCGGCCTGCGCGATGAGCGCCTGCGCCGTCCGGACCCGATCGTCCCAGTCGGGGGCCGCGGACCAGTCATTGTCGATGAGGATCAGCAACGGGCCTTCGCCCGAAGCCAGTTCGCTTTGCGGGTTGAGGATCGGCCGGGCGAGCGCGAGGATGACGAGCGCCGTCAGGCCGAGGCGCAGGGCGGTCAGCCACCAGGGGCTCTTGGCCGGCGTCTCCTCTTTCTTGACGAGGCGCGCAAGGATCCTGAGAGGCGGGAACAGTTCGGTCTGCGGGCGCGGCGGGATCAGCCGCAGCAGCCACCAGATCAGCGGCAACAGGGCCAGGGCCGCGAGCACCGCGGGAAAGGTGAAGCCGATCGCACCGATCATGGCGAATCACCTGGTGCGTCGGTCGCGGCGACTTCTTCGGGATTGCCGGTCATCAGTCCGTGCAGGCGCACCAGCGTCTCCGAGGCCAGCCGGTCGGTGCGGCTGACGGTGAAACTGCCGCCGAGCGCATGGGCGCGCTGGCGCAGAGCGTCTCGGCGCGCGGCGCGCAGTTCGGTATAGTCGGACTGCCAGTCCTGGGCGCGGCCGGAGGTGATACGTTCGCCGGTCTCCGGATCGAGGAACTCGGTGCGGCCTTTGTAGGGAAAATCCTCTTCGGCCGGGTCGGCCACCTCGACCAGATGCGGGCGCGGTCCGTGCTGGGCCACGTCGTTGAGAAAGGCTTCGCACTCTTCGACCGGGCGCAGGAAGTCGCTGACGATGAGCATCTCGGAAAAGCGGCGCACCATGGTCAGCGGCGGCCAGTCATCGTTGGGATGGCCAAGATCGCCCATCAGCGCGGTGGCGAGCCGCTCGGCGCCGTTGCGCGAGGCCCGCGGCCGCAACAGTCCCGGATAGCCGACGCGTTCGCCGGCATGGGATAGGAGGTCCGCCATGGCGATGGCGACGATCAGCGCGCGCTCTTCTTTCGATGTGCGCGCACCGCGCGACTGGAACAGCATGGAGGGTGACAGGTCGACCCAGATCCAGACCGTGTGCGCCGCTTCCCATTCCAGATCGCGGACATAGGTTTGGTCGTCGCGGGCCGAACGGCGCCAGTCGATGCGGGCCAGCGTCTCGCCTGCCTGATAGGGCCGGTACTGCCAGAAGGTCTCACCGATGCCGCGCCGGCGGCGTCCGTGCCAGCCGGCCATCACCGTGTTGGCGATGCGGCGGGCATCGACCAGAAGATCGGGCACCAGCGAGGCGCGGTGGCGGGCCCTTTGCAGGGTGTGCGCCTGGCTGGCCGGTTCGCTTCTTTGTCCGATGGTCGCCATGCGGGGCCGGCTACTCCAGCGCGTCCACGAGGCCGGCGATCACCGTGCCGACGCTCATGCCCTCGGCGCGGGCGGCGAAGGTCAGCGCCATGCGGTGCTGGAGGATCGGCTCGGCAAGGGCGCGCACATCGTCGACGGACGGCGCGAACCGGCCTTCGTAAAGCGCGCGGGCGCGGGCACACAGCATCAGCGACTGGCTGGCGCGCGGTCCGGGGCCCCATGCCACGTGGCGGTCGGTGGCGTCGGTTCCGGTGCCCGGGCGCGCCGAACGCACCAGCCTGAGGATCGCTTCGACCACGCTTTCGGGCACCGGCATGCGGCGCACCAGCGTCTGCAACTCCTGCAGGCGTTGCGCGGTGACCACCGGATTTGCGACCGCCGCGTCGATGCCGGTCGTGTCGATCAGGATGCGGCGCTCGGCCTCCACTTCGGGATAGGTGATGTCGATCTGCATCAGGAACCGGTCAAGCTGTGCCTCGGGCAGTGGATAGGTGCCCTCCTGCTCGAGCGGGTTCTGCGTCGCCAGAACGTGGAACGGGGCGGGCAGATCGTAATGCTGGCCGGCGACGGTCACGTGGTATTCCTGCATGGCCTGCAACAGGGCTGATTGCGTGCGCGGGCTGGCGCGGTTGATCTCGTCGGCCATCAGGAGCTGGGTGAAGATCGGTCCCTTGACGAAGCGGAAATGGCGCTTGCCGTCGTCGGCTTCCTCGAGCACTTCCGATCCAAGGATGTCGGCAGGCATCAGGTCGGGCGTGAACTGGATGCGGCCGCTGTCGAGCCCCAGAACCGTGCCAAGCGTGTCGACCAGCTTGGTCTTGGCAAGACCGGGCACGCCGACCAGCAGCGCGTGGCCGCCCGACAGGATGGCAACGATCGCGTTCTGGATGACATCTTCCTGACCGAAGATGACGTTGCCGATCTCGCTTTTGATGTTGGCGATATCGCCGAGCGCGGTTTCCGCCTGGGCGACGATAGCGGCCTCATCGACGGTCTCGGTGGTGGCATGAACGCTCATCTCAATCTCCCATCGACCCGTGGCACGCGCTTCGCACAGGGTTGCCCGACCGAAGGTAAATCAAGGCCGGGTGCTGACAAGTGCGCCGGGGGTGACTATTTCGTGACTTCACAGCATTTGGCCGCGAACAGGCTCCGGGAAGGTGAATGGCGGAAAACGGCGAATCAAAGGCGGCGGCACCGGCGGACCTCAAAGGGCTCGAAGCGCTGGTCGCGCGTGCCGGCGAGGGGCGCGGCACGCCGCCGGTCGAGCAGTGGAACCCGCCCTTTTGCGGCAATCTGGATATGGAGATCGCCGCCGACGGCACCTGGTTCTATATGGGCACGCCGATCGGCCGCCCGGCGCTGGTCAAGCTGTTTTCGAGCGTGTTGCGCAAGGACGAGGACGGCAAGACATACCTGGTCACGCCGGTCGAAAAGGTCGGCATCCGCGTTGCCGATGCGCCGTTTCTGGCCGTCGAGATGCATGTGGGCGCGCGCGACGGCGCGCAGGTGCTAACGTTCCGCACCCATGTGGGCGATGTCGTCGAGGCGGGTGAAGACCATCCGCTTCGCTTTGAGATCGAGCCGGAGACGATGGGCGTCAAACCCTATGTGCATGTGCGCGGCCGGCTTGAGGCGCTGGTGACACGCGCGGTGATGTACGATCTGATCGCGCTCGGCTCACACGAGGAGATCGACGGCACGCCGATGTTCGTCGTCCATTCGGGCGGGCAGGCGTTCCCGGTCATGAAGAGCGCCGATCTCGAGGCGGCGCTGGCCGAGGCGGCATCGTGACGGTGGACATGCGTTCCGCACCGTTCGGCGTCGCCGACTTTTCCGACCGGGCCGTCCGCCGCGGCGACGGGTCCGGTCCCGAAGCCGGCGATTTCCGCTACAATCCCGATGCGACCGATGCCATCCGCGCGATGGCGCGCAAGGATGCCGCCGTTCTGGTCAGCGTGATCGAGCGCGGCGACGGCGCCCACATGGTGCTGACCAAGCGCACCGAGGCGCTGCGCACCCATTCGGGGCAGATCGCGCTGCCCGGCGGACGGATCGATCCTGACGACTTGACGCCGGAGGCGGCGGCGCTGCGCGAATGCGAAGAAGAGACCGGCATTCCGCGGGACGCGGTGCGGACGGTTGGACGGCTGCCGGTCTATCTGAGCGGATCGGGCTTTCGCATCCACCCGGTGCTGGCGGTGATCGAGGGCGACCCGCCGGTGCGGCCGAACCCGGACGAGGTTGAAAGCGTTTTCGAGGTGCCGATGGCGTTTCTGATGAACCGCGACAATCACCGAAAAGGCAGCGTCGTCTGGAACGGCAAGCGCCGCTATTTCCTCGAAATGCCCTATGGCGAACATCGCATCTGGGGCGTGACGGCGGGCATCATCCGCACGGTTTATGAAGGGCTCTACGCGTGAGCGCGGGACGACTGGAGGCCTCCTGGCTGAACGATGCCGGCCTGCAGCGGCTTCTGGCGCTGCTTGGCGCCGATGGCGAGGAGGCGCGCATCGTCGGCGGCGCAATCCGCAACACGCTTCTGGGACAGCCGGTGACGGACATCGACATCGCCACCACAAGCGAGCCGGGCGAGACGATGCGGCGGCTTCAGGCGGCCGGCGTCAAGGCGGTCGACACGGGCATGGAGCACGGCACGGTGACGGCGGTCATCGACGGGCACGGCTATGAGATCACGACGCTGCGCGAGGATACCGAGACCGACGGCCGGCGGGCGGTGGTTCGGTTCGGGCGCAGCTGGCAGCACGATGCCGAGCGGCGCGACTTCACGATCAACGCGCTTTATGCCGATGCCGATGGCACGCTTCGTGACCCCGTCGGCGGACGTGCTGACATCGAGGGGCGGCTGGTGCGGTTCATCGGCGATCCCGAGCAGCGCATCCGCGAGGATTATCTGCGCATCCTGCGGTTTTTCCGCTTCTTTGCCTGGTATGGCCATGGCCGGCCCGACGCGGACGGGCTGAAGGCGTGCGCGCGGCTCAAAGAGGGCGTGGCCGGGCTATCGGCCGAACGGATATGGACGGAAATGCGCAAGCTTCTTGCGGCGCCCGACCCGTCGCGTGCGCTGTTGTGGATGCGGCAGGCCGGTGTCCTGTCTCTGGTGCTGCCGGAAAGCGAAAAGTGGGGCATTGACGGCATTCACGGGCTGATGGCGGCGGAACAGGCCCTTGGCTGGCCAGCGGACGCGGTGCTGCGGCTGATGGTGCTGATCCCGCTGCGCAAGGAGGTCGTGCAGGGACTTGCGGAGCGCTGGAAGCTGGGGAGCCGCGTGCGCGACCGGTTGGTCGCCGTCAGCCAGGCGCATGGCGTTGCGCCGGACATGGCGACCGGCGATTTCGAACGGCTGTTGTATCAGGGTAACCCGCAGGCGATCACCGACCGGATGCGGCTCGACATCGCCGCTTTGGGCACTGACGACGTTGGCGCGCAATCCCTTGTGCGCCTTCTCGATCATGCCGGTTCATGGACGCGACCGTCCTTTCCATTGAGCGGCCGCGACCTGATGGCGCTGGGATTTGACAGCGGGCCGGCGCTTGGCGACGCCCTGCGGACCCTCGAGAAGCGCTGGATCGACAGCGGGTTTTCGCTCGACCGCGATAGGCTTTTGGCCGACGTGCCCGCGCCGGAGTAACCCTTGGGGCCGCTCTTGTCAGGCGGGCACCTCGTGCACGCGCTTTTTGATCTCTTCGACCATGGTCTCGCGCAGACGCGCCTCGCCATGGGCCGAGCGCAGATGCTCGGCGGCGCGCCGGACGATTTCGGCCTCGTCGTCATCATGGGTGTGCCAGTGGCATCCCGGCACAAGCTGGCCGCACTTGAATTCCTTCATCATCCACCTCCTCTGGTGACGCCAAGTCATCATGACGGGCAGTTTTGACGATTTTGTGCCGGTGCGCCTTGCCTGAGGTTAAGTGGCGAACGGACAGGGCGTCATGGCCATTTCACCGCCGGAGGCATGGATGAGAGGATCGAATCCACATTGCCGCCGGTCTTCAGGCCGAAAATGGTGCCGCGATCGTAGAGCAGGTTGAACTCGACATAACGGCCGCGGCGGACCAGCTGCTCCTCACGCTGGGCGTCGGTCCAGTTGTCGTTGAAATTGCGCCGGACGAGATGCGGATAGACCACCAGAAAAGTGCGCCCGACATCCTGGGTCAGGGCGAAGTCCGCCTCCCAGCCGCCGGCGGCATCGTCCGAATGCTGCCAGTCGTAGAAGATGCCGCCAATGCCGCGCGGCTCGTTGCGATGGGCAAGGTGGAAGTATTCGTCGCACCAGTCCTTGAATTTGGGGTATTCGGCGACGGCGTGTTTGGAGCAGGCCAGTTCGAACGATTTGTGGAAGGCGACGCTGTCGGGATCGTCCTGGGTGCGGCGCGCATCGAGCACCGGCGTCAGGTCGGCGCCGCCGCCGAACCACCAGGAGGTGGTGACGACGAAGCGCGTGTTCATGTGCACGGCCGGCACGTTGGGGTTTTGCGGATGGGCGATCAGCGAGATGCCGGACGCCCAGAAACGCGGGTCGGCGTCGGCGCCGGGGATCTGCTTGCGGAACTCCTCGGAAAACTCCCCATGCACGGTCGATGTGTGCACGCCGACCTTTTCGAAAACGCGGCCATGCATCATCGACATGACGCCGCCTCCACCCTTGCCGTCGTCGCGTTCCCAGGGCGATCTGGTGAACCGGCCGGGCACATATTCGGCGAACGGGCCGGTGACATCGTCCTCGATCTTCTCGAAAGCGGCGCAGATGCGGTCGCGAAGTTCCTCGAACCAGGCGCTGGCCTGCCGCTTCTTGTGCTCGATGTCCGCCGGCAGTCCCGCCGGCAGCTGTGGCCGCTCAACCATGTTTCAAACCCGTTGCCCTTTGTGCCCGATCGGGTCGTGCCTATCGCGCATCGCCGGCCTTGCCAAGCAGTGACCTTTCAGATGGGGACTTGGCGCGCGGGAACGATATGGTATCGTCTGACGCGGAGGTATCAGATGGCTCCGCCCAGGCCGCCGCGCGCGCTCGTCAATCGCCATTTGGAAGCCAGCCGCTCGAGCGGCCCGTCGGGCTTTGTGCGGGAGACCTACCGGCTGAGCCGGCCCGAAGCGCGGCGCAAGGCGCGCGAATGGTTCGATCAATACCCCAAGGCCGCCTATTGGACGCAGGTCGAGAGCTGGCGCGTGCTCGACGGCGATGTCATCGAATTCACCATGCGCCGCCTGCCGACCGCGGACTGACCCATGACACTCGACAATGACTGGACGCTGCGCCGGGCGCAGGGAGAAGACGACATGACGGCCTGCGTGGCGATCCGCCATCAGGTGTTCGTGCGCGAGCAATGCGTGGATGAAGCGCTGGAGCGCGACGGCCGCGACGGCGACTGCATCCATTATCTGGCCTTGGGCGCCGACGGGCCGGTCGGCACCGGCCGCGTTATGCCGCTCGAAGACCGCTACAAAATCCAGCGCGTCGCGGTGCTGCCCCGGGCGCGGGGCACCGGCCTTGGCGCGGCGCTGATGCGCTTCATGATGGCCGATCTGGCCAACGAGGCCGAGGCGGCCGGTCGCACTTTCTTTCTGTCGAGCCAGGTGCATGCCCTGCCGTTCTACGAAAAGCTCGGCTTTTCGGTCTGCTCCGGCGTCTATATGGATGCGGGCATCCCGCACCGGGACATGCAGGCGCCGGTCATCCCGCCGGCTGGGGCCTGACCGGCCGGCCCAGGTCCGATTCACGCTTTTCCACCCAGTTGGCGCCGGGACCGAGCGCGGCGGCCTTGTCGTCGCCATTGTAGATCGCGCAGGTGTCGAGCGAGAGGCAGCCGCAGCCGATGCATCCGTCGAGCCGGTCGCGCAGGCGTTCGAGCTGCGCCATCCGTTCATCGATCGCGTCCCGGAAGCCGGTGCTGATCCGCGCCCAGTCGGCCTTGGTGGGCGGGCGGTCGCCGGGAAGCCGGTCCAGTTGGCCCCTGATCTCGGCCAGCGAGAAGCCCAGGCGCTGCGATATCGCGATGAACGACACTTTGCGGATTTCGGAGCGCGTGAAGCGGCGGTTGCCGCCTTCGCTGCGCAGCGCCGTGATCAGGCCCTCGTCGGCATAGTAGCGGATCGCGGAGACCGCGAGACCGGTGCGTGCGGCCACCTCGCCGATGGTCAGGAAAGGGCTCTTGCGCGGCAAACGATTTTCTCCTTGATCTCAAGTTGACTTGAGAAAGTATGACTCCCGGCGAGCCAATCATCAAGAAGGAGACCACCATGTCCGACGCCAATGTCGCCCGCCTCGAGCACGTCAACCTGACGGTTCCCGATGCCAAGGCCACGGCCGCCATGCTCTGCCGCCTGTTTGGCTGGCATGTGCGATGGGAGGGTCCGGCGCTTGGCAATGGCCACACTGTCCATGTCGGCAACCAGGTGAGCTATCTGGCCGTCTTCACGCCGCCGGCGGAGCCGAATGCCGCTTCGTTCGACAAGATGCGCACCGGGCATCTGAACCATGTCGGCGTCGTGGTGGACGATCTCGACGCAACGGAGGCGAGAGTGAAGGCCGAGGGCCACGAGCCTTACAGCCATGACGATTACGAGCCCGGGCGGCGCTTTTATTTCAAGGACGAGAACGGCATCGAGTTCGAAGTGGTCAGCTATGGACGCTGATCTGCCGGATCGCCTCGGCGGCGGCGATGCCGACGGAGACGGCCAGATTGAGCGAGCGGGCGCCTTCGGCCATCGTGATGGCCAGGCGTTCGTCCGCCACACTGTGTACGGTCTCCGGCACGCCCGCCGATTCCGACCCGAACAGCAGGATGTCATCGGATGTGAACCGGTGGGCGGTGTAGGGCGTGTCGGCCTTGGTCGTCAGCAGCACCAGCCGCAATCCTTGACGCCGTCGCCACTGTTCGAAGGCATCCCACGTCACGTGCCGGATCAGCGCCGCCATCTCCAGATAGTCCATGCCGGCGCGTTTCAATGCACGGTCGGACAGATCGAACCCGGCCGGTTCGATGATGTGGACGGCAAAGTCGAGGCACGCCGCGGTGCGCAGAATCGTGCCGGCATTGCCGGCAATGTCCGGCTGGTAGAGGGCGATGGAGAGGCGTTCGGGGCGCGGTGATGATGACAGCGTCATGTCGGTATGGGTGCCGGTTTGGTCGAGTGTGCGTTGCTTTAGGCGCCCCGTTGCGCTATGGCCAGACGCGTTGGTGCTCACCGAACAGGAGGCAGGCATGAAAATTATGATGTTTGTCAGCTCGAACATCCTGTTCGCGCCCCGGATCGGCCTGCCGCGTTTCTGCACGGCCCCGTCCGACTTCTAGCACCAGCGGTTCCGACACCTTCCATTCAAGACATCGCGTCGTGACCGCCGGTTTGGTTCCGCCAAACGGTTCACGACCATGATTCTGTCTGCAGCCCTTCGCGCGTCGCGCGCCCCTGATGAAACCGCGCCGGTCACGGTGCCGGTGCTGGCGCTCGCGTTTTGCGGCTCTACATCCTTACGCTTCGAGGCCAAAAATGTTTGCCTGGTTTGAAAATCGCATCAATCCGTTTCCGCCCGAGCGGCCCGTCCAACCGCCGGCAACGCTGTTCGCCTTTTGCTGGCATTACACCAGGGATATCTGGCCGTGGCTTGCGGTCACGTCCGTCCTGACGGCGCTGATCAGCATCCTGCAGGTTCTGATCTTCAGCTTTCTTGGCAACATCGTCGACTGGCTGACCGGCGCCAATCCGGAAACCTTCCTGGCCGATGAAGGCTGGTCGCTGTTCTGGATGGCCGCGATCATCGTGGTCGGCCTGCCGCTGACCGGCCTGTTCCACTCGCTGATCATGCACCAGACCATCTTCGGCAACTTCCCGATGGTGATCCGCTGGAAGGCGCACCGCTACATGCTGGGCCAGTCCTTCGGCTTCTATCAGGACGAGTTCGCCGGCCGCGTCGCCACCAAGGTGATGCAGGCGGCGCTCGGCGTGCGCGAATCGGTCACCAAGATCGTCGATATCTTCATCTATGTGGGCGTCTATTTCGGCGGTGCCGTCATTCTGGTGGCGACACTTCAGGCGTGGCTGATGGTGCCGTTCCTGGTCTGGCTGGGCACCTACATTCTCCTGATGTGGCATTATCTGCCGAAGATGCGGGTCATCTCGGAACGGCAGTCCGATGCGCGCTCGACGATGACCGGCCGCGTCGTCGACAGCTACACCAACATCATGACGGTCAAGCTGTTCGCCCATGCGGGCCGCGAGGAAGGCTATGCGCGCGAGGCGATGGACGACTTCCTCAAGACCGTTCATCCGCAGATGCGGCTTGTCACGACGCTCAATGTCAGCCTCGACATTGCCAATGCGCTGCTGCTGTTCTCGGTGGCGGCGATCGGCATCTGGGGCTGGACGGCGGGCAACGCCACCGTCGGTGCGCTGGCGGTGGCCGTCGGCCTGGTGCTGCGCCTTGAAGGCATGTCCTACTGGGTGATGTGGGAACTGGCCGGCCTGTTCGAGAACATCGGCATGGCCGAGGACGGCATGCACACGATCGCCCGGCCGCAGGCGGTGACCGACACGGACAGTACCAAGACGTTGGTTGTCGAACGCGGCGAAATCGAGTTCGACCGCATCCGCTTCCATTACGGCAAGGAAGGCGGTGTGATCGACGATCTGTCGCTGACGGTCCGTCCGGGCGAAAAGGTCGGTTTGGTCGGCCGGTCCGGCGCCGGCAAGTCGACGCTGATGAATGTGCTGTTGCGGCTCTACGACCTGGAAGGCGGGGTGATCCGTGTCGATGGGCAGGACATCGCCCAAGTGACGCAGGACAGCCTGCGCAGCCGGATCGGTGTCGTCACGCAGGACACTTCGCTGCTGCATCGTTCGGTGCGCGACAACATCGCCTATGGCAACCCCGAGGCCACCGACGCGCAGGTGATCGAGGCGGCCAAGCGCGCCAATGCCCACGATTACATCATGGATCTGGTCGATCTTGAGGGCCGCACCGGCTATGACGCCCATGTCGGCGAACGTGGCGTGAAACTGTCCGGCGGCCAGCGCCAGCGCATCGCCATCGCCCGCGTGTTCCTCAAAAACGCGCCGATCCTGGTGCTGGACGAAGCGACGTCGGCGCTCGATTCGGAAGTGGAAGCTGCGATCCAGGACAATCTGAACGCGCTGATGGAAGGCAAGACCGTGATCGCCATCGCCCACCGCCTGTCGACGATCGCCAATCTCGACCGGCTCGTCGTGCTCGACAAGGGCGCGATCATCGAGGAGGGCAGCCATGACGAATTGGCCGCGGCAGGCGGGCTTTATGCCCAGCTCTGGTCGCGCCAGTCCGGCGGGTTCATCGGCGTCGACGCCAAGGCGGAGGCGGCGGAGTAGATGGCGCGTTACGGCAGCACCGGCCAGGACCCCGATCCGGCCTACCGGCGGACCGAACACCCGGTGTGGAACCGGGTGGAGCGGTTCATCGAACCGTTCGGGGACACCGACCGCGAGGTGCTGCCGCAGAACGCCTGGCAGTTCATCGCCTATTTCGCGCGGCAGGCACGCGGGCCGTTCATCGTGTTGCTCCTCGTCGGCGGTCTGGTCGGGGCGGTCGATGCGGCGCTTTACTGGGGCGTCGGCTGGCTGATCGACATTCTGGACAGCTCGACCCCGGCGACGCTTCTGGCCGATCATGGCTGGGAGCTGGCCGGCCTTCTGTCGCTGCTGCTGATCGTGCGGGCCTTGGTGATGGTCGGCGCCGCGCTGATCGAGCAGCAGGTGATCGTGCCGCGCTTTTACACCATGGTGCGCTGGCAGTCGTTCCGCCGGGTGATCGAGCAGCCCTATGCCTTCTTCCAGGACGATTTCGCCGGCCGCATCGCCACCAAGATCGCGCAGGCGGGCGAATCGGTCGGCGACTTCATCATCACCTCGCTGCAGTCGCTCTGGTCGTTCCTGACCTTCATCGCGCTGACGTTCATCGTCCTTTCAACGCTCGATTGGCGCATGGGCGTGGTCGTCGCCGTCTGGGGGCTCGGCTATGGCGCGGTGGTGCGTTACCTGCTGCCGCGGCTGCGGGCGGCGGGTAAGAACAACGCCAACGAACGCTCGGTCCTCAATGGCCGGCTGGTCGACATCTTCACCAACATTTTGACCGTCAAGCTCTTCGACACCGGGCGCCGGGAGCACGGCGACGTCAAGCAGGCGATGGGCAACTATCTGGGCGCGGTCACGCATCTGACGCGGATGATCACCCTGGTGCGCACCTCGGTCGCGGTGCTGAACGGGCTGATGATGAGCGCGGTCGCGGTGCTCGCCGTTTCGGGCTGGATGGCCGGCACGATCTCGACCGGCGCGATCGCGGCAACGATGGGTCTCGTTTTCCGGCTCAACCAGATGTCGGGCTGGATGATGTTCAACATCAACGGGCTGATCCGCGCCTTTTCGACCGTTCAGGACGCCATCGAGACGATTTCCGTCGAGCCGGTGATCCGTGACCGGCCCGATGCGCCGGACATGGCGCCCGTATCGGGCCATATCCGGTTCGAGGATGTCCGCTTCAATTACGGCAAGGGCGATATCGGCCTGTTCGACGGGCTCGATCTCGACATCAAGCCGGGCGAGAAGGTCGGCCTTGTCGGCCCGTCGGGTGCCGGCAAGTCCACCATCGTGTCGCTGATGCTGCGCCTGTTCGAACCCGAAACCGGCCGGATCGCGATCGACGGCACCGACATCGCGTCGGTCACGCAGACCTCGCTCCGGCGGCAGTTCGGCGTCGTCAGTCAGGAACCGTCGCTGCTGCACAGGTCGCTCAGGGACAACATCGCCTATGGCGCCGCCGATCCGACGCGGGCGATGATCGAGGCGGCGGCCAAGAAGGCCAAGGCCCATGATTTCATCCTCGACGCGCGCGATCCCAAGGGGCGGTCGGGCTATGACGCCCATGTCGGCGAGCGCGGCATCAAGCTGTCGGGCGGCCAGCGGCAACGGGTGGCGATTGCGCGGGTCATGCTCAAGGATGCGCCGATCCTGATCCTCGACGAGGCGACGTCGGCGCTCGATTCGGAGATCGAGGCGGCGATCCAGGACAATCTGGCGACGCTGATGGACGGCAAGACGGTAATCGCCATAGCCCACCGCCTGTCGACGATCGCCGCGATGGACCGGCTGGTCGTGCTGGACAATGGCCGTATCGTCCAGACCGGGCGGCACGACGAATTGCTGCGCGACAAGGGCGGTCTCTACGCCCGGATGTGGACGCGCCAGTCGGGCGGCTTCCTCAGCTTCGCCGAGGCTGCCGAATAGTGCGCGACACAGTGTCATCATGCCTTGGTCTGGGGTAGACAATGGCGGTGAGCCGGCATTATTAACGCGCCGGATTGCGCTCGGGGACGTGCATTATTCCTGAGTTTTTGACGAATATTTTTGGCAAGGAAAGGACGTCGCCGTGACAGACGCGACCCAGGAGCCGGAAGGCGAACTGCCCACCCGCCGGGATTTCATCTATGTGGCCACCGGGATGATGGGCGTTGTCGGCGCCGCTGCGGCTGCCTGGCCGTTCATCGACCAGATGCGCCCCGATGCGGCGGTTCGCGCCGCCGGCCTGCCGATCGAGGTCGATCTGAGCGCCATCGAGCCGGGCGGCACCATTGTCGTCACCTGGCGCTCCAAGCCCTATTTCATCCGGCAGCTGCTGGACGACGAGATCGCCGCCGCCGACACGCTCGGCGAGGGCGACATGAAGGAATACCAGCCGGCCGCCGAACGCATCGCCGGTCCTGACGGCGCCGAAACCCGCAACTGGGTGATCGTCTCGGCCACCTGTACCCATCTGGGCTGCGTGCCCAACATCGTCGACAACGCGCCGGAAGGCTGGTTCTGCCCGTGCCACGGCTCGGTGTTCGACATGGTCGGCCGCATCTTGCGCGGCCCGGCGGCGACCAACCTGCCGCTTCCGCCCTATGTTTTTGCCGATGAGTCGACCCTGATCGTCGGCTCCGACCAGGTCTAGGAGGCCGCCCGATGAGCAAACTCGAGCATCACGGCACCTACACGCCGACCAGCGGCGTCGGCAAATGGATCGATGCGCGCATGCCGCTGCCGCGGCTGATGTATGACAGCTTCGTGGCCTATCCGGTGCCGCGGAACCTCAATTATGCCTACACGTTCGGCGGCATCCTCTCGATCTTCCTTGTCATCCAGATCGTGACCGGCATCGTTCTTGCGATGCATTACGTGCCGGACGCGACCAAGGCGTTCGACAGCGTCGAGCACATCATGCGCGACGTGAACTCGGGCTGGCTGATGCGCTACATGCACCAGAATGGCGCCCACTTCTTCTTCCTGGCGGTCTATCTGCACATATTCCGCGGGCTCTATTACGGCTCCTACAAGGCGCCGCGCGAGCTTCTGTGGATCCTGGGCTGCATCATCTACCTGTTGATGATGGCCACCGCCTTCATGGGTTACGTCCTGCCCTGGGGCCAGATGTCCTTCTGGGGCGCCACGGTGATCACCGGCTTCTTCACCGCCTTCCCGGTCATCGGCGTTCCGATCCAGGAGCTGCTGCTCGGCGGGTTCGCGGTCGGCGATCCGACGCTGAACCGCTTCTTCTCGCTGCACTATCTGCTGCCGTTCATGATCGCCGGCGTCGTCATCCTGCACGTCTGGGCTCTGCATGTGACGGGGCAGACGAACCCGACCGGCATCGAGGTGAAGTCGAAGACAGACACGGTGCCGTTCACGCCGTACGCGACCATCAAGGACGCGTTCGCGCTGATCTTGTTCCTGGCGCTCTATGCCTATTTCGTCTTCTACATGCCGAACTTCCTGGGCCACGCCGACAACTACATCCCGGCCGATCCCATGGTGACGCCGGCGCACATCGTGCCCGAATGGTACTTCCTGCCGTTTTACGCGATCCTGCGCGCCATCACGTTCGACATCGGCCCGATCACGGCCAAGCTGGGCGGCGTCATCGCCATGTTCAGCGCGGTTCTGGTGCTGTTCGTCGTGCCTTGGCTCGATACGTCCAAGGTGCGCTCGGCGGTCTACCGTCCCTGGTACAAGCTGGCCTTCTGGCTGTTCGTGATCAACTCGGTGTTCCTGGGCTGGCTCGGCTCGCAGCCTGCGGAAGGCGTCTATGTGGCGCTCGCCCAGCTCTCGACGGCGATCTATTTCGGCTTCTTCCTGATCGTCATGCCGGTTCTGGGGCTGGTCGAAAAACCACGGCGGCTGCCCAATTCGATCACCGAGGCGGTGCTCGAACGATCGGCCAAGACCGGCGGCGGATCACCGCAACTGGGCGATGCGACAGCGTCCGCCGACAAGTCCTGACGGCCCGGCCTCGAACAGACGATGGAATCGATGATGAAAAACCTTGTTGTTAAACTCGGAGCCGCCGCCATCGCCGCAACGGTGATGGCGACCGGGGCGTGGGCTGCCAGCGCCTATCCCAAGAACAAGCCGCGCGAGCAGGACTGGTCGTTCGCCGGACCGTTCGGCATGTACGATCAGGCGCAGCTGCAGCGCGGCCTGAAGATCTATGCGGAGAACTGCTCGGCCTGCCACGCCCTCAGCCGCGTCAACTTCCGCAATCTGGCCGACCTTGGCTACTCGGATGAGCAGATCAAGGCGTTCGCGGCCAATTACGAGGTCGAGGACGGTCCCGACGATTTCGGAGACATGTTCTTCCGCCCGGCCACGGCGGCGGATGCGTTTCCCTCGCCGTTCCCCAACCAGGAAGCGGCACGCGCGGCCAATGGCGGCGCCTATCCGCCGGACCTGTCGCTGATCGCCAAGGCGCGGGCGCCGATCCGCGGCTTTCCCGCCTTCGTGATCGACCCGTTCCGCAACTATGCGGAAAACGGGCCCGACTACATCTATTCGCTTCTGACCGGCTACAAGGATGAGGTGCCCGAGGACGTCTCCGTGCCCGAGGGCCTGTGGTACAACCCCTATTTCGCGAGCGGTACGGCGCTTGCGATGGCGCCGCCACTGTTCGAAGGCATGCATGAGTTCGACGACGGCACCGAGGCCACCGTCTCGAACATGGCCAAGGACGTTGCCGCATTCCTGATGTGGACAGCCGAACCGCACATGGACGAGCGCAAGCAGCTCGGCTTCCGCGTGATGGTGTTCCTGCTGATCTTCGCGGCGCTCCTGTACCTGTCCAAGAAGCAGGTCTGGGCGCGCGTCGAGCACTGAGACGCGTCGGCACAGGGTGTGACATTTGAAAGGGCGCCTCCGGGCGCCCTTTTCCTTTGCCGTTTGGCTGGTGGCTGGCTATCAAAGGCGCGTTTGCTCTGTGCCGGGACCCGACGATGACGCTGCATGAAACGCTTGAGACCGCCATTCGCACCATTCCCGACTATCCCAAGCCGGGCATCATGTTCCGGGACATCACGACGCTTCTGGGCGACGCATCGGCGTTCCGCCGGTCGGTGGACGAACTCGTCCATCCCTATGCCGGCACCAAGATCGAAAAGATCGCCGGCGTCGAAGCGCGCGGCTTCATCCTCGGCGGGGCCATGTCGCACCAGCTTTCCGCCGGCTTCGTGCCGATCCGCAAGAAAGGCAAGCTGCCGCACGACACGGTCCGCATTGCCTACAGTCTCGAATATGGCGTCGACGAGATGGAGATGCACAGGGACGCCGTCAAGCCCGGCGACAAGGTGATCCTGGTCGACGATCTGATCGCCACCGGCGGCACCGCAGAGGGCGCCGTCAAGCTTCTCCAGCAGATGGGCGCGGACGTCGTTGCGGCCTGTTTCGTGATCGATCTGCCCGATCTGGGCGGCCGCGCCAAGATCGAGGCGCTGGGCGTTCCGGTGCGCACGCTGATCGAATTCGAGGGCGACTGAACCCGTGTCGCCACGCGACATCGCGCTGGCCGTTTTCGTCGTCTCCATGTGGGGGCTGGGGTTCACCGTCCTCAAGCCCACGATGGCGCAGTTCCCGCCGATCCTGATCATGGCGGTCAGCTTCACGGCCACCGCGCTGCTGTTGATGGCCTTTGAGCGGCGAAGGCCGGCCACCGGGCATCTGGCGGCGGCCTGCATCGCGCTTTTCGCGGTTTCGGGACAGGCCGCGCTGATCTTCACGGCACTGTCTGGCCTCGAAGCCTCCACGGGCGTGATCATAGCCCAGTTCCAGGTGCCGCTGGCGGTGCTGTGGGCATGGCTGCTGCGCACCGAGCCGTTCCAGCCCTCCAAGCTTGTCGCGTTCGTGATCGCCCTTTGCGGCGTGATGATCATTGCCGGCCTTCCCGCGGACCGTCCGGCGCCAGGCTTCGTTGCGCTGATGATCGCCGGCGGGGCGGTCTGGGGGTTGGGCCAGGCCCTGATCGCCAAGCTCGGCCGCGACGATGGCGCGGTCCTGCTCAAGCGTGTGGCCCTGCACGGCGCGGCACAGCTCATCCTGTTCACCCTTCTTTTCGAGGACGGCCAGTGGACCGCGCTGACCACGGGCTCGCCCGCCGCCTGGGCCGGCCTGGCATTCATCGCGCTGGTTGCCTTTGCTCTGGCCTATGTGATCTGGTTCGACCTGATGCGCCGCAATCCGGTGTCGCAGGTGACACCCTTCGTCATGCTGATGCCGGCGGTTTCGGTGGTGGCGAGTATCGTGTTCCTGGGCGAACGGCCCGGTTTCGCCGTCTTTGCCGGCGGAGCGCTGATTTTGTCGGGCCTCGCCCTGTCGTCGGGTGTGGTCCGCATGACAGGCGAAGGAGCAACCTCCGATGGCCGTTGACTGGCTCAAGGGAACCGTACTCGAAACCGCCTTCGATGCGCCGACCATGGAGGCCTTGGGCCGGCTGACGCCCGGGTTGGTGCCCAAGGGCACGATCTTGTTCCGGCCCGGCGAAGCGCCCGGCGGCTTTGCCCTGGTCCTGTCCGGCCGGATCAACGTCTATCTCAACAGCCGGACAGGCCGCGAGCTGCGCCTTTATTCCATCGAGCCGGGAGAGACCTGCCTGATGACGACGCTGGCACTGCTCGGCGCCCAGCCCTATTCGGGCGAGGCGATTGCCGACACCGATGTCGTCGCCGCGATTGTGCCGTTCAAGGCCTTTCGCGAGCTGATGGATGGGTCCGACCGGTTCCGGCAGTTCGTCTTTCGCGCTTTTGCCGAGCGGATCGGCGAGATGACGGCGCTGTTGGAGATGGTGGCCTTCCAGAAGATCGAAATCCGGCTGGCACGCTGGCTGCTCGACAATGCCGATGATGGCGGCAGGGCCGCGGCATCCCACGCGGAGATCGCGACGGCGATCGGGAGCGCCCGCGAGGTCGTGTCCCGCCATGTCGAAAAGCTGTCCGACGAGGGCATCGTGGAAGGCGGGCGCAAGGAGATCCTGATCCGCGACCGCGCACGGCTGGCGGCGATCGCGGGTACATGACCGGCCGCATCGCTTCTTGGTGACATGGTCACAGACATTCGTCGGCGTTTCCGTGTATCCTCGATCTTCAGGACCGGAATGATCCGGTCAATGACATTGGAGGCAAAGATGTTTGACGTAAATGTTGGCAGCACCGACCGCATGATCCGCATTGTGGCGGGTGCCGTTCTTTTGGCCCTGTTCTTCTTCGTCGAACTGGGTGCATGGGGCTGGATTGTCGCGCTGGTGGGCGTCGTGATGCTTGCGACCGGCATCATGTCGCGGTGCGCGCTCTATTCACTGCTCGGCATCAACACGCGCGGCGACAAGGCGGCATGACGCGGTTGCGGACGATTGCAGGGCCCGGCGGCGGCGCCTTGAGCGCCGTTCACACGTTGAACTTGAACAGCATCACGTCGCCATCCTGCACCACATAATCCTTGCCTTCGTCGCGCGCCTTGCCGGCTTCCTTGGCCGCGTTTTCCCCGCCAAGGCCGACATAGTCGCCGAAGGCGATGGTTTGGGCGCGGATGAAGCCCTTTTCGAAATCGGTGTGGATCTCGCCGGCGGCCTGCGGCGCGCGCGACCCCTTCCTGACGGTCCAGGCGCGCGATTCCTTCGGGCCGGCGGTGAAGAAGGTGATCAGGTCGAGCAGGTCGTAGCCCTCGCGGATCAGCCGGTCGAGACCGGCTTCCTCAAGGCCGAGCGTGTCGAGAAACTCGCGCGCCTCGTCCGCATCCAGCTGCGCGATTTCCGCCTCGATCGCCGCGGAGATGGTGACGGTGGACGCACCCTGTTCGGCGGCCATGGCGGCGACGGCCTCGGCATGCGCGTTGCCGGTCGCGGCCTCGTCCTCGGCGACGTTGCAGACGTAAAGGACGGGTTTGGAGGTCAGAAGGTTCAGCCCCTTGAGGATGGCGAGGTCTTCGGCGGCGATACCGTCCAGCAAAAGCCGCACGGGCTTTGAATCCTGCAGCAGCGCCAGCGCCTGTTCCATCATCGGCAGCACGGTGAGCGCTTCCTTGTCCTTGCCGGTTGCCTTCTTGCGTACCCCCGCGATGCGGCGCTCCAGGCTCTCAAGGTCCGACAGCATCAGTTCGGTCTCGACCGTCTCGGCGTCGGCGACCGGATCGATGCGGCCCTCGACATGGGTGACGTCGTCGTCCTCGAAGCAGCGCAGCACATGGACGATCGCGTCCACCTCGCGAATGTTGGCGAGGAACTGGTTGCCGAGCCCTTCGCCCTTGGACGCACCGCGCACCAGGCCGGCAATGTCGACAAAGGAAATGCGCGTCGGCACGATTTCCTTCGACCGGGCGATCTGCGCGATCTGCGCCAGGCGCGGGTCGGGCACGGCCACTTCGCCGGTGTTGGGCTCGATGGTGCAGAACGGATAGTTGGCCGCCTGCGCGGCGGCGGTCTTGGTCAGCGCATTGAAGAGGGTCGACTTGCCGACATTGGGCAGGCCGACAATGCCGCATTTGAAACCCATGGGGATTGGTCCTTCGCATCTGTCGCCCGGCTTTTCGGGCAAGCGGGGTGAGGGGTCAAGGGGTGCGGGACGTGCGATGTACGAGCCGACCCACCTCCCCCTTGAGGGGAGGTCGGCGAGTGGCGAGTGTAAACGAGACAGAGCCGGGTGGGGGTCGTGGCTCACCTCGCGCTTATTTGCCACCCCCACCCGCTCTGACCCGGCTTCGCTGGACCAATCGCCGTTCGCAGGCTCACCCCCTCAAGGGGGAGGCGGGCGTGCATGATCGACGCCGCACTTTCTTTCGAAGTCGAGAGCTTGCTGCCGAAACAGAACAACGGGCGGTTTGGAGAGCCGCGATCCGTAGTTTGTATGTTGCGGTCGCCAAACCGCCCGTCCGGCGGGCTTGCGGTGATCGTCATGTGCGGCGCCGGCGCGAGGCTCACGCCCTGCCGTGGCCTTTGGATGGGCTCCATCCGCCGCAGACCCGCGACGCGATGAAACCGTCCTGAGGCCCCGTCCGATCCTGACCGCCGGCCGGGTCTGGCCGGGGTCAGGCGCGGATGGACGCCGCACACCTTCGTTCCGCACCGGCTTGGGGGCTCATCGCCCAGGTGAGGCTACCATGTGTGACCCCGGCCCTCCGCTTGCGCTTCGGGCGTTCGTCGTTCCGAAAGCCAAATCGTTGGCTTCCGGCCGACCAAGGGTCGACCACTCCTCACCCAACCGGTCCACCGCCGCGCCCGCCGAAGGTGGTGGCCATCCGACGTTCCGAAGGGCGCGGTGGAGGGAGTATGGGTGAGGGTGGGGGCGGTTGGATAAGTTTTTCGCTGAATGGCGGCTTTGAGCCTATCTTGCACATTCGTCAGGGTGCGGCGAACGACCGGTTTCAGTCACCGTTCGCCGCCGGGACCGGCAACGGTGCGGGCTTGTGGACGGCCACCCCGATCATGACGAGGACCACGCCCAGGACATCCACGGCGCTCGGAATCTGACGAAGGACGACGACGCCGATGATTGTGGCGGTCGCAGGAAGAAGAGCGAGCAGGAACGCGAAGCTGGCGCGAGGCAGACGGGCCATCGCGAGTTGATCGCAGACATAGGGGATGACTGAAGAACAGATGCCTACGGCAATCCCCGCCAGAACCAGAAGTGGCGCACCGAAGGCGTCGAGAGCTTGCAGGAAGCCGATGGGCATCACGAAGATGAATGCCGCTGTCATGGCAGCGCCGAGACGCTCCACACCGCCCGAGGCACCACCTTCGGAAATCTTGTGGCCAAGGATGATGTAGAGGACGAACAGGGACCCGTTCAGCACCGCCCAGAACAGCCCCAGAAGGTCAGACGTTAGGGCAGGTCCATCGGCAGCCAAGAGCGACGGCACGTCGATAAGGAGGGCCACACCGATGATGGCGAAGGCGAAGGCCAGATAGTTGCGCCCGGTGCGGAGGCCCCACAGGGCAATCCCGATGGTGCCGACGAACTCGATGGCGGCGACCAGCGAGATCGGCAGCCGGTCGAGCGCCAAGTAGAAGGAACTGTTCATCACGGCAAGACAGCCCCCAAGCGCGAGTAGAAGCAGGCGCTCGCGGGGAGACGATTCCTTGAACGTGCGCCAGGGCTTCGTGATCGGTGCGAAAACCAGTGCGGCTGACGCGATGCGGAACCAGGCAACGCCAAGCACACCAACGACCGGAAAGAGCAGAACCGCGAAAGCCGGGCCAAGATAGTGGAAAACGGCCGAGACGCCGAACCATGCGTGAGGGGGAACGGCCTCGGACATGCGCGACATGGCTCCGGGGGCGTTTGCGGGGGCGGGGTTTGCGGGGGCTTGATCTGTCATGCATCTATAATGCAAGGTAGAAACAGATTATGATATGGAGATTGGCTATGTCGCCAACCGAATTGCAATCAAGAAAGAAGGAAAAGGCATCTGAAAACCTTCGATCCGAAGAGGCCGGCCTCGACAGCATCGACGCCGCGATTCTGCGCGAGCTTTGCGCGGATGCCCGCATTCCCCGTGCCGAATTGTCCCGCCGCGTTGGTTTGTCCGCCCCAAGCGTGGCGGACCGCGTGCGGCGTCTTGAGGATGTGGGCATCATCACAGGCTACGGCGCGCGCATTGACCCGGCTCGCCTTGGCTACGGCTTGACGATCCTGATACGCGCGCGCCCGCTACCCGGCGAGATGAAGAACATGATCGAGGCGATCCAGAAGACGCCGCAGATTGTCGCTTGTGATCGTGTGTCCGGCGAGGATTGCTTCGTTGCGCGGGCGCATGTCCGCGATGTCGCCGAGATGGAGGCCGTGATCGACCGGATCGTGCCTTTCGGCGCGACAAACTCGTCTATCGTTCAGTCGTCACCGGTCGAAGAGCGGTTGGTCGAACTTTAGGTCTTGGACTGAAAGCGGACCTCTGTCAAATAGCAGGTTTGTCCGCAGAGCTGCCATCCGCCGCGCCTACTTCCCCAACAGCTTCTTGAGCATATCGGCCATGGGGCCTGTCGGTTTGGCGTCGGGTGTTTGTTGCCGCGCCTGGCGGATATGGCTTTGGGGTTTGGCGGTTGCTTTTGGCGGTGACTTGCCCGTCTGATCCTTGGCTGAGGCCGCCTTTGGGGCGGGGGCGCCGATGGCGCCTTTCGCCTTGTCGCCGACGGCCAGCGCCAGCCTGTTCATGAAGCCCGATTCGTCGCCGGCGACGAGCAGGTCGACATTGTCGGCGAGCGCGTCGAGCAGCGGCTCCAGCCATTGCTGGTCGGCCTTGGCGAAATCGCCCAATACATGGGCCTGCACCCGGGCCTTGTCGCCCGGATGGCCGATGCCCAGGCGCACGCGGCGATAATCCTTGCCGCAATGGGCGTCGAGCGACTTGATGCCATTGTGGCCGCCGGAGCCGCCGCCGCGCTTGATGCGCACCTTGCCTGGCGCCAGGTCGAGTTCATCGTAAAGGACGGTGAGGTCCTCCGGGCCGAGCTTGTAGAAGCGCATCGCCTCGCCGACCGCCTGACCGGAAAGGTTCATGAAGGTCTGCGGCTTGATGACGAGGACCTTTTCGCTGCCGATCCGGCCCTCGGCGATGTCGGCGTTCCACTTGTTCTGCCAGGGGCCGAACGAAGAATGGCGGCGAACGATCGCGTCCGCCGCCATGAAGCCGATATTGTGCCGGTTTTCGGCGTAGCGGGGGCCGGGATTGCCAAGACCTGCGATGATCTGCATGCCGGCCGCTCCGCATGTCCGGACCAGGGCTTACTCCTCGCCCTTGTCCTCTTCGCCTTCGGCCTTCTGCTCGGTGGCTTCCACCTCGTCGGGTGCCACTTCGGCCTCGGCCTCATCATCATCCTGAACGCCGCCGCCGGGGGCCGCGATCGTCGCGATCGTGAAGTCACGGTCGGTGATGGTCGGCTCGACGCCCTTGGGCAGCGTGATCGACGAAATCTTCAGCGCGTCGCCCACCTCGGCGGTGGCCAGATCCAGCGTGAACGCTTCGGGGATGGAGTCGGCCGGGCAGTTCACTTCGACATCGTGGCGCACGATGTTCAAGACGCCGCCCTGCTTGATGCCCGGGCAGATGTCCTCGTTCTCGAAGTGCACCGGAATGTTGACCGTCACGGTCGTCTTGGCCGAGATGCGCAGGAAGTCGACATGCAGCACGACATCCTTGACCGGATCGAGCTGATAGTCCTTGGCGAGCACCTTGTGCCTGGTGCCGTCGACATCGATTTCGCCGACCGTGGTCATGAAACCGCCGGCCTGCATATGCATGAAGACGTCCTTGCGCGGCAGGGTCACCGTCATGGGGGGCTTGCTGTCGCCGTAGATCACGGCTGGAATTTTGCCTTGGCGCCGAATGGCCCGGGCGGACCCCTTACCGACCCGGTCGCGCGCCTCGGCCGTGAGCACGTAGCTGTCGCTCATGGCATTGTCCTTTCGAGGGCATAGGAGAGGTGGAGCATCGCTCCGGCCGCTGCGCGGCCCGCCGCGCTGCCTCCAAGGGTGTCCGCGCGGGTGGCGGTGCCATAACGGAAAAGGCCCGCGCGCGCAAGCGCCGGTGGCCGGTGCCCTTCACGTCTGAACACAAGCCGGTGACCGGCGCTACCGGGACCGCCGGGGCGCGGCTAGTCTGGCGTTCCGTTCCGGAGCCGACCATGCCGCGTTTCATCACCCTCGTTTCCGTTTCGCTGATTGTCGTTCTTGGCCTGACGCTGCTGCCCGCCTATGCGGACGACCCGATGGATGCGCCTGTCTTCCATGAACCCGTGTCGGAGGACGATGCCGCCCATGCCGAACTGATCCGCACGGCCGTCTTCGGCTGGAAGGCGGAACGGCACGCCGCGCTCGAAGCTCTGGTCGAACGCGACGCAAAGGACGCAATCGCGGCGCTGATCGTCGGCATGCGCCATGTGGTGATCGACGACGAGGTGCGGATCGCGCTCACGCAGCTGGCCGGCGAGCCGATCAACAATTGGCACGATGCGATGCTTTGGCAGGAGCGCAATCCGCAGGTCAGGGCCCATCCGGTGGCGCGCGAGATCCGGCTGCGCGTTTTCATGCGCCGCGACGCCCGTTTCATGCGGTTTCTGGGCGGTGAGCGGTCGATGCCGGACAAGATGCGCATCCGGCTCGACGAGATCGTCTGGGGCGGCGTGATGATCGGCGACATTCCGACACTGGACGATCCAATCATGTGGCTGCCGGAGAACGCCACCTTCATGGCCGACGGCAATCTGGTTTTCGGCGTGTCGATCAATGGTGACACGCGGGCCTATCCTCTGCGCATCCTCGCCTGGCACGAAATGGCAAATGCGATCATCGGCGATGTGCCGGTGTCGCTGGCCTTCTGCACGCTGTGCGGCGCGGGCATATTGTACGAGACCGATGTCGACGGGTTCGACGAGCCCTTCACCTTCGGCACGTCGGGCCTTCTCTACCGGTCCAACAAGCTGATGTACGACCGGCAGACCGACAGCCTGTGGAACCAGTTTTCCGGCGAGCCGGTCACCGGGCCACTCGCCTTCTCGGGGCTGCGGCTGAAGGTGCGGCCGATCGTGCTGACCACATGGGGCGAATGGCTCGCCAGACATCCGGACACGACGGTCCTGTCGCCGAACACGGGCCATCTGCGCGACTATGGCGAGGGCGCGGCCTATGCGGACTATTTCGCCAGCCCCGACCTCATGTTTCCCGTCAATGTGCGCGACGAGAGCGTGGTTGCGCGCAAGGACCGGGTGTTCGGCGTGCGCGATGTCGGCATCCAGAAGGCCTGGCCGATCGCCGCCTTTGCCGCCGAGCCGGTGATCAACGACGCGATCGGCGACCGGGCGCTGGTACTGATCGGCGATGCCGATGTCGGCACCGTGCGGGCCTATGAGCGCGGCGACCGGGAATTTGAACAGGGCGCGTCGACCGATACGCTGACGCGCGACGGCGAACCCTGGCGGATCACCGAGACCGCGCTTGTCGGCCCCGACGGTACCCGGCTCGACCGTGTGGCCGGGCACATGGCCTACTGGTTCGCCTGGGATTCCTATTTCGGCGTGACGAGCGACTTGTATCGGCCGCTTCCGGTGCAATGAGCAGTGGTTGGCCCACCCCATTGACAACAATTGTTGTCGCCGTTGGCGTTTGCAGCTAGTGTGCCGCCAACGTTGGAGAGCATAATGCCGCGATTGTCGATCGAACTCGATCAACGCCAGCATCAGCAACTGAAGGCCATGGCGGCCCTGAAGGGGCAGTCAATCAAGGACTATGTCCTTTCGCGCGCGCTTGTGGATATGCCGGATGCCGAGACAATGACGGACGAGGAGGCACTCGGCGCGCTCAAGCAGCTTCTTGCGCCCAGAATCGCGGAAGCGGATGCCGGAGAGGCCGTCGGCGTGACGCTTTCCGATGTCAAAAGCCGGGCCAAGGCGCGCCGTAGAGCCTGACATGGCAGGCTATCTCTTCACGCCCGGCGCACGTGAAGATTTGGCGGACATCTGGTTGTACACGGAAGAAACCTGGGGCGAAGACCAAGCCGACCGGTATGTCGAGGCATTGTTTGATTGCAGTGCCAGGATTTCTGCCGGTACTGCGCCGGGCCGGGTTGTGCCTGGCGCTGAGGGGTTCATTCCCATCGATGCCAGCACCATGTCATCTTCTTCTTGAGAGGCGATGATGAGGCCATCATCATCGCACTGTTTCACGAGCGGATGGACCTGATGCGTCGTTTGGCGGGCCGGCTCTAGCGGGTCAGGTTCGCCGTTACCGGTCGGCGTCATCGCTACCGGAAGTCGCTGCTCACATCGCCCCAGAAGCAGCGCGGGTAGAACGGGAAGGTGTCGGTGGCGAAATAGACATACCGGCCATCCAGCGTGCCGCCATTGCACTCATCGAGATTGCCGGCGCCGGCATATTCCCAGTCTTCCACATAGGTGCCGTCGTGGCGCCCGCCCGGGCCGCCCTGCCGGGTGCCCGACTTCAGCGTCCAGCCGGATTGCGCGGCGGAGCCGACATAGTGGATCTCGTGGCCGTCGGCGGCATAGCCGATATGGGTGCCGGAGACCGAGGCGACCAGGCCTTCGGGCTTGCCGTGATAGTGATAGATTCCGCGATTGTCGACATGGGCGTTGTGCTGGTCCATGCCGAGCAACTCCGCGGCGCCCATGCCCTCGAGGTTCCAGCCCGAAGACCGGTCGCGCGAGAAGCCGCGCGGCGAGGACGGATCGTAATAGTCCGCCGTTTCGGGCCGGAACAGGATGCCGTTGAGCCCGATGCCGACCGGCCCGCGGGTAATGTCGGTCTTGCGGCTGCCCTTGACCGGATTGGCGCTGACGCAATAGCGCAGCCGCTGTTCGGAGATGGAATGCGGGTTGCCGCGATTGGGGAATGTGCCGGTCGCATGGTTCGGCAGTCCGTTCGAGGTGATGCAGATCTGGTCGCCGGTCTGTTCGATGGAGACATGATTGTCATGGGCAAGCGCCGTTGCAGCGGTTGCCGATGCAGCGATGACGGCCATTGTGGTGATGCAAAATTTCTTCATGGCGAAATCCTTTTGCGAAAGGCATCATCCCAAGAAAAGCATGGCGGCAGTGGCGCCGAGGTGCAAGTTAAGCTTCGGTCATGTCGGATCTGTTGCAGGAGGCGGCGATGAAGACTGTGCTGATCACGGGAGCCAACCGCGGGCTGGGGCTGGAGGCGGCGCACCAGCTTGGCGAGAAGGGTTTTCACGTGTTCGCCGGCGTTCGCAATCCGGAAGCGGGCCGGCGCGCCGAGGCTTTGTTGCGCGGTGCCGGCATCGCCGCCGATTTCGTCGAACTGGACATGCGCGCGCCCGAAACGATCGAGGCGGCCGCCGATACCATCTGGCATTCGGCCGGCCAACTCGATGTCTTGATCAACAATGCGGCGGTCCATTACGACACGCACCAGCGCGTCGGGGCGCCGGACTTCGCCATCGTCGAGGAGGCGCTGGCGGTCAACACGGTCGGCGCCTGGCGGATGGCGGTGGCGGCGCTGCCGCTGCTCAGGCGCTCGGAGGCGCCGCGCATCGTCAACGTGTCCTCGGAATCGGGGGCCTGGTCGTCGATGACCGGGACGACGCCGGCCTATTCATTGTCGAAGCTGGGCCTGAACGGCCTGACGCGCATGATGGCCAGCGAGTTCCGGCGCGACGGCATCCTGGTCAACGCGGTCTGTCCGGGGTGGACGGCGACCGACATGGGCGGCGGCGGGCGCCCGGTGCCCGACGGCGCGCGCGGCATCGTCTGGGCGGCGACGCTGCCCGATGACGGGCCGACGGGGGGCTTTTTCCGCGACGGCAAGCCGATCGACTGGTGATTGACGGCTGACATCTGTTTGTCACATGAGCCGGGCACAGCACGCGCGCCGGACCCGCAATGACAGACATCTCCAACCCCCATGCCCCGCTCGACGTGCCGCCGGCCGAGGCGACCCGCGCCTTTGCCCGGATCGGACTGTTGTCGTTCGGCGGGCCGGCGGCGCAGATCGCGGTGATGCATCGCATCCTTGTCGAGGAAAAGGGCTGGCTGACCGAAAAGCAGTTCCTGCACGCGCTCAATTTCTGCATGCTGCTGCCCGGGCCCGAGGCGATGCAGCTTGCCACGTATGCGGGCTGGCTGATGCATGGCGTTCGCGGCGGTCTGATCGCGGGTCTGTTGTTCATCGCGCCGGGACTTGTGATGATGCTGGGGCTGTCGGCAGTGTTCGTCGTCGCCGGCGACGTCCCGGTGGTGGCCGGGCTTTTGTACGGGCTGAAGGCAGCGGTTCTCGCCGTCGTCGTCCAGGCACTGATCAAGGTGTCGGGGCGGGCGCTCGGCTCGGCGGCGATGATCGTCATCGCGATTGCGGCGTTCGTCGGCATCGCGCTGCTGCGGCTGCCGTTCCCGCTGATCATCGCGCTGGCCGCGCTGACCGGCGCTGTGCTGCACATGGCCGCGCCGCATCTTCTGCCCGCCGCAAAGGGCAGCGATGAAGCGCACGCATCAAGCATCACCGTGCGCGGACAGGACCATGGCGCAGTGGCCCGCACCACCGTGCTGTGGCTGGCGATATGGCTGGTGCCGCTCGCCGCGCTGCTGGTGCTTCTCGGGCGGGGCGACGTGTTTGCCGATGCGGCGCTGTTCTTCTCGCAGACCGCCGTCGTCACCTTTGGCGGGGCTTATGCGGTGCTCGCATATGTCGGCCAGCAGGCGGTCGACCTCCATGGCTGGCTGACGCCCGGCGAGATGCTGGCGGGACTGGGCCTTGCCGAAACCACGCTCGGACCGCTGGTTCTGGTGCTGGTCTTTGTCGGCTTTGTCGGCGGCGCGTCGCTCGGAGGTATGGAGCCGCTTGTCGGCGGATTGCTGGGCGGGCTGGTCGCCGCCTTCTTCACCTTCGTGCCCTGCTTCTTGTGGATCTTCGCCGGCGCGCCCTATGTCGAGGCGCTGCGCAATGTGCGCTGGCTGGCCGCGTCGCTCGCGGCGATCACGGCCGCCGTCGTCGGCGTCATCGCCAATCTGGCGGTCTGGTTCGGCCTCAATGTGCTGTTCGGCGCGTTCGAAAATGTCCGCACGGGACCGTTCTTCGTGCCGGACATCGACTGGGCCGGCTTCGACCGGGTGGCCGCGGCGATCGGGATCGCGGCGGCGGTCGCGCTGATCCGCTTCAAGCTTGGCCTGTTTGCCGTCCTCGGCGCGGCGGCGGTGGCCGGCGTCTTGGCGACGATGATGGTCTGATCAGTCGAACAGGCTGGACACCGATTGCTCGTGCGCGGTGCGGGCGATGGCTTCGCCGATAAGGTCGGTGATCGACATGACACGGATCTTCTTGGCCGCGTTGACCTCGGGGGTCGGCTGGATGGAATCGGTGGTGACCAGTTCGGTCAGCGCCGACGCCTCGATCCGCGCGACGGCTCCGCCCGACAGGACGCCATGGGTGATATAGGCGGTCACGCTCTTGGCGCCCTTGGAAAGAATGGCGTCGGCGGCGTTGCACAGCGTGCCGCCGGAATCGACGATGTCGTCGATCAGGAAACAGTCCTTGCCGGTCACGTCGCCGATCACGTTCATCACCTCGGATTCGCCGGGCCGCTCGCGCCGCTTGTCGACGATGGCGAGAAGCGAATCGTCGAGCCGCTTGGCGAGCGCGCGCGCCCGCACCACGCCGCCGACATCGGGCGAGACCACCATGACCGACGACATGTCCTTGTGGTGCATGCGAATGTCGCGCGCCATCACCGGCACGGCGTAGAGATTGTCGGTCGGAATATCGAAGAAGCCCTGGATCTGGCCGGCGTGCAGGTCGAGCGTCAGAACGCGGTTGGCGCCGGCCTCGGTGATCAGGTTGGCAACCAGCTTGGCCGAGATAGGGGTGCGTCCCTGTGCCCGCCGGTCCTGCCGCGCATAGCCGAAATAGGGCAGCACCGCCGTGACCCGCCGCGCCGACGATCGCCGGAACGCGTCGATCATGATCAGCATTTCCATCAGGTGATCGTTCGCCGGACGCGAGGTCGACTGCAGGATGAAGACATCCTCGCCGCGCACATTCTCCTGCAGCTCGACGAAGATCTCGTCATCGGCGAAACGGCGCACATTGGCGCGCCCGACACTCATGCCGAGATATTTGGCGACCGAATCGGCCAATTGCCGGTTGGAATTGCCAGCAAAGAGTTTCATGGGCCGCCCCGCGTTCGCCGTATCGGTTGGCCCGCGTTTTAGCGGTCACGGGGGCTATTGCAAGCTGTCATCAATGTTTCACACGGCGCAATTGCCGCAGGCGCCGAAACCGGCAACGCAAACGCCGTTCAGGCGGCCCGTCCGCGCCATGCATTGTAGTCCGACAGCATGGTGTCGGCGATGCGCTCCATCGCCGATGCGGGCACGGCCTGCCACGGATCGGCATTGGTGCCTGGCACGCGTTCCTGGCCCTGGATGCGGTGGACGCGCTGGCCCGACGGAGTGAACACGTCCCAGACATGGATCACCGTCGTCTGGCCGTTTTCGGACAGGGCGGAGAAGTAGCCGCGAATTTCGTGATCGACGCCCGAGGACGCCGACGGCATGATGCGAATATTGTTCTGGGCACCGGACGCCGACAGGCGGCTCGACAGGGCGGCAACGCGGTCGACCGGGGCGCCGACGATGGGCGCAAAGTGCACACGCGCCGCGTTGGCCGCAAAGGCCTGCGGCGCGGCGGCGGTTTGGGAGCCGGAGATCAGCGCTTCGCCGGTCGCGGTGGTGGCCGCGTTCGGATCGACGGCGGCCGCGGCGCCGGGCGTGCTCTCGACACTGAGCGCGTTTTCGACGGTGTTGGAGCCATCGTCGGGCGTCGTGCAGGCGCCCAGCGTCAGCGTGAGCACTATTGCAAAGCCGCCAAGGCGGACTGGCGAAGACCGGCTGATCAGCGGCGCGCGTGTCGTGTGCATGGACCCTTCACCCTTTGTTACAGAGCCTTTACCTCATGCAACGACCAAATCAAGGCCCAGCCGTGACAGCGGCTCGGGCGCCTCGGCGGTCGTCAGATAGGTGCGGCCCAGCGTCATCGCGGTGCCGCTGTCGGAATCCATGATGATCATGTGCGCGAAAAGCGTCATGTCCGCGACGACCGGTTCGGGGTTGCCGGCATAGAACATCGGCCGGTCCATCCAGCACGGCGTGAAGTGGGCGCCCAGCGAATAGCCGCAGGCGTTCAGCCGGTGCCGGGTCATGCCCGCATCCTCCATCGCATGGGCATGGGCGTCGAACACGTCGCCGAACGTGCTGCCTGGGCGCATCGCGCCCTCGACGGCCTCGAGCGCAGCGGACGCGGCGGCGTGCATCTCGACATGGCGGTCGGTGGGCTTGCCGATGATCACCGTGCGCATCAGCGCGGCATGGTAGCGGCGCCAGGCGCCGGCCCACTCCAGGGTCAGTTGGTCGTTTTCGTCGAGCGTGCGCCGGCCGGACTTGTAGCGGCACAACAGCGCGTCGCGGCCGGAGCCGATGATGAACTCGTTGCCCGGATAGTCGCCGCCCTTGGCAAGGATATGCCCCTGCAACGCGGCCAGGATCGCCGCCTCGTCGGCGCCCGCGCGCACCTTCTTCATCGCCGCGTCGAAAGCGTCGTCGGCCAGTTCGGCGGCCTTGCGTACGCAGGCGATCTCGGCGGCGCTCTTGACCGCGCGAAGACGGGACACCAGGCGCGAGGCGTCGCGCATGTCGGCAAAGCTTGCCAACTGGTCGTCCAGCAGCCGGCCGTAATGGGCGTTCAGCCCGGCGCTGTCATATTCGACGCCGATACGGGCGCCGACCAGATCGCGGTCGGCGAGAAGCTCCTTGAGATCCTTGGCCGGGTTGGCATGGCTGCGATCCTCCCAGACGACGATGGTCTCCACATTGGAGGTGTGGCGCGCCTGCCGCAGGTCGGCCGAGCGGGTCAGAAGCGCCACATCGCCGTTCTTTTCGACGATCATGCACTGGAAGAAGCAAAAACCGAACGTGTCGTAGCCGGTCAGCCAGTACATGCTCTCCTGGGCGAAGAGCAGCATCGCGTCGAGCTTGTCCTCGGCCATGGCAGCCAGAAGACGCCCTTTTCGCGCGGCGAACTCGTCATCGTCGAAATGCAGGGCCATCGGCACTCTCCTCGGTGGTGGGCGTCAGACGATCATGATGGCCGACATCTGCCGGCCATAATCGGATTCGCCGCGATGGGTGGTGCGGCGGTAGGAGAAAAAGCGTGCCTCGTCGGCATAGGTGCATTCGCCGGTGGCCGAGGCGGTGACGCCGGCCCCCTGAAGCCGGGCAACGCAATAGCCGGCAAGGTCGAACAGATGATGGCCCGGTCGGCCGCTTGGCCGGAACCAGCCGGCATTGTCCGGATGGGCGGTCATGAAGCGCTCGGCGAATTCCGGGCCGACCTCATAGTTGGGCTGGCTGATCGACGGGCCGACGATGGCGGCGATGCGCGCCCTTTCGGCGCCCAGGGCGACCATCGCATCGACGGTATTTTCAAGAACGCCGGTCAGCGCGCCCTTCCAGCCGGCATGGGCGGCGCCGACGACCGGCGCGTCCGAGTCGGCGAACAGGACCGGCGCGCAATCGGCGGTCAAAACGCCGATCGGAATGCCGGGCGTTGCGGTGACCAGCGCATCGGCCTTGGGGCGGCCGTCCAGCGGGATCGGCGCGTCGATGGTGACGACATCGGCGGAATGGATCTGATGGCAGCCGCTGAGGGCGATTTCTCCGACGCCGAACCAGCCGGCGATGCGGCGGCGGTTTTCGCGCACATGGTCCTGATCGTCCGCCGAGCCCAGCCCCGCGTTGAGACCGGCATAAAGACCTTCGGAAACCCCGCCCGCCCGCGTGAAGAAGCCGTGCCGGATGGCGCGGCCAGCGCCGAACGCGTTCGAAATCACCGGTTGAAGCGGCGGCGGTCCGTGCTCATTCATGCGTGCATGACCTGTTCATCGCGGGGCGACGGTGTGGGATGGGTACCGCGCTGTCAACCGGCTTGAAAGGGCGGGACGGGACCTTCAAGGCCGGGTCCGGTCAGGCCCAAAACCTTGAAGAGGGCCCCCATCTGGCCGTCGCCATCACCGCACAGGCGGGTAACGTCGGCGCGGATCGCATCCTGTGCGGACGCATCCTTTCCGGCACCCAGCGCGCCGGCCCGTTCGACGATGCCGCCGCCGAGCAGGAACGCGCCTTGCGTCATCGCCGGCAGGGCACGCGCGCCTTCGGAAGCGGCGGCACGAGCGAGCGACTCGAAGTCGACATGGCTGGTCAGGTCGGCAAGGCCCGGTTCGGCGAGCGGGTCGGCAAAGTCATGGCCGCGCATCGCCTGGAACGTGTCGCCAATGCCGGTCTGAAGATGGCCGTAGTCGATCAGCACGGCCAGCCCGCCATGCGCGGCGAGATGTGCGCCGACCGTGGCTGCGGCGGCCTCGCGCGCCGGCGCGATCTCGAAGACGGACCCGTCCGGCGCATCGGCATGACCGGGCGGGCGTTCGCCGTCCGGAAGCACGGAGGCGCCGGCGGTGAAGGTGAGGGCGCTGTCGTTGCAGAGCCCGACCATGCGTTCGCGCCAGCCATTGGTCGTCTTGACGAATTGCCGGAACGGCAGCGCGTCGAAAAATTCGTTGGCGGCCAGAAAGAGCGGAAGGTCCGGCAGATCGTCCAACCGGTCCACCCACGTGGCGCGGCGCGCATCGGTACCGAGCGTTTTGCGCTGCACGTCGCGCAGGCGGGCGCTCGCTTCCACCAGAACGATGCGCGCGGCGGCCGAAAAGGCGGGATCGATCCGCCCGGTTCGGACAATGTCGGCCATCAGCGTGCCGCGTCCGGGGCCGGCTTCGGCGAGAAGGAAGGGCGCGGGACGCCCGGCCTGTCGCCACGCATTGACGAGGACCGCGCCGACGATCTCGCCGAAGAGCTGGCTGATCTCCGGCGCGGTGACGAAATCACCCTTCGCGCCGAACGGTTCCCGCGAGGCGTAATAGCCGTGCTCGGGGTGCAGCAGGCATTCGGCCATATAGGCGGCGACGGTCATCGGCCCCGCCGCGGCGATGCGCGCGGCAAGGATCGCGGCGAGCGGCGTGGTCATTTTGTTTCGTCGGTGGCGGCGGGGACCGGTTTGGCCGGCCGGGCCGACAGCACAAGCGCCAGACCCAAAAGCGCCATGGGGATCGACAGCACCATGCCCATGGTCAGCCATTCGGTGCCGAGCAGGAAGCCCAGTTGCGGGTCCGGCTCGCGGAAGAACTCGACGAAGGTGCGCGCCGCCCCATAGCCGCCGACGAACAGGCCGGTGACGAAGCGCGGGTTTCTCAGCTTGAGCCAGATGTGGACGGCGACCCAAAGCAGGATGAACAGGACCAGCCCTTCCAGAAACGCCTCGTAGAGCTGGCTGGGATGGCGCGGCAGGCGCTCGGGATCGGTCGGGAAGACCATCGCCCAGCCGACGTCCGACGGGCGGCCATAGAGTTCGGCGTTGATGAAATTGGCGATGCGCACGAGACCGATGCCGATGGGAGCGACGGCGGCGATGACATCGAACAGGCGCCAGGGATCGATGCCGCGCGAGCGGGCGAAAAAGAGCATGGCCAGCGTCGTGCCGATCAGCCCGCCGTGGAAGGACATGCCGCCCTGCCACACCGTGAAGATGCGCAGCGGTTCGGCGAGGAAGGTGCCCAGATCGTAAAACAGCACATAGCCGATCCGTCCGCCGGCGATGATGCCGATCGTCGCCCAGAGGAGGAAATCATCGATGTCGACCGGCTGGATCGGCGCAGGGCCGCCCCAGAGGCGCTCGTTGTGCACCATGCGGCGGGCCAGCACCCAGCCGATGACGATGCCGACAATGTACCCCAGCGAATACCACCGGATCGCCACCGGGCCGATCTGGATCAGCACCGGGTCGATGTCGGGAAAGGCGAGAGCGGTCTGTGTGAGAAGGGCGGGGGTGAAAACGTCCATGCGCGCGGCTTTCGCAGGTCCTGATTCGGTTGGCGCCTTGTCTGTGACGGCGCGGTCTCATAGGTAAGGTGCCATAGTGGAGATAGCGACATGACAACAGGCCCCAACCGGATATTTGACGATTTCGCCAAGCTGATGACCGATGCCGCCGGCGCGGCGCAGGGCATGCGGCGCGAGGCCGAGACGATGTTCCAGGCGCAGGCGGAAAAGTTTCTTGCCTCGATGGATCTTGTCCAGCGCGAGGAGTTCGAGGCGATGAAGGAAGCCGCGCTTTCCGCCAGCGCCCGGGCCGAAGCGCTCGCAGAGCGCGTCGATGCGCTGGAAGCGCGGGTCGCCAAGCTCGAAGACACGTAATCGGGCCGCCTGCGCGGCTTTGATGACCGTTGTACAACGGTTTTTTTCCACAGGAACGAACCGAGTCCGCGCCTTCAAAAAGCCCTTTGGCGAGAGTCGCTTACGCTACGGTCGAATCTGTGGGCAAAACCGGCCGTCCACATCTGTTTGATCGATGACGCCCCGCCGGGGCTTTCCCCACGCCCTCTCATCAATACACTGAAATTATTGAGTGATTCGCAGCGGTGCCCAAGCACCCTGCACGCCGGACCGTTCCGGCCTAGCCTTGGATGCGTTGATGAGCCTTCTTGAACTGGACGATGACAGGATCGCCCACCCGGTCGATGTGATCGAGCATGTCGCCTATGCGCGCGACTGGAATTTCGAGCGCACCGGCGATGACGAGATCGCGGTCGCGGTGGCCGGCAACTGGACCAATTACCACATCTCCTATGCCTGGATGCCGGATTTTGAATCGCTGCATTTTGCCTGCGCGTTCGACGTGACGGTGCAGAAGAACCGGATGGTGGAACTCACCCGGCTCCTGTCGCTGATCAACGAGCAATTGCTGATCGGCCATTTCGACTTCTGGGAGCAGGAGGGCGCGGTGATGTTCCGTCATTCGCTGATCCTGGCTGGCGGGGCCGAGCCCACCGAAGCGCAGGTGGAGGTGATGCTCTCGAGCGCGATCGAGACGTGCGAGAGCTACTTCCAGGCGTTCCAGTCGGTCGTCTGGTCGGGCGTCAATGCGCGCGTCGCGCTCGACCATGCGATGTTCGAGACCGTCGGCGAGGCGTGACCGATGAGCGACGACTTTATCGCGTTCGACGACTTTCTGAAGGTCGACATCCGCACCGGCACGATCGTCGAGGCCGAGCCCTTCCCAGAGGCGCGCAAGCCGGCGATCAGGATGAAGATCGATTTCGGACCGGAGATCGGCATCAAGAAATCTTCGGCGCAGATCACCGTGCACTACACGCCCGAGGAACTGGTCGGCCGGCAGGTGATGGCGGTCGTGAACTTTCCGCCGCGCCAGATCGGGCCGATGCGCTCGGAGGTGCTGACCCTGGGGTTTGAGGACGAAGACGGCGCGGTCGTGCTGGCCGCCATCGACAAGCCCGTCAAGAACGGCCAGCGGCTGATGTAGGCGCCTGCCAGCCTCCGCCTTGAGGGGAGGCACGCCAGACCAAGCTTTGCGTCGGGCGAGCGGGTGGGGGTGACAGTCAGATGTATGGGCTGGCGATTACCCCCGCCCGGCTCTGCCTCGCTTTGCTCGCCATTCGCCGACCTCCCCTCAAGGGGAGGTGGACGATGCCAATCCCTTAGACCGGCAGGCGCACGGTCACGCGCAAACCGCCAAGCGGCGAATCGTCGAGCACGATGTCGCCGCCATGCTTGCGGGCGACGTCCCGGGCGATCGACAGGCCCAGGCCCGTGCCGCTCTTGTCCAGATTGCGCGCATCGTCGATCCGGTAGAAGGGCCGGAACACGTCGTCGCGCTCGTCCTCGGGAATGCCCGGGCCGTTATCGTCCATCGTCAGCGTCAGCCGGCCGCGAGAAACCTGAGCCACCACTTCGAGCCGCTCGGCATGGCGGAAGGCGTTCGAGGCGATGTTGGCCAGAAGCCGCCGGAAGGCGACGGGCCGGACAACGATGTCGCGCCGTCCCAGGACGCTGACGACGACCTCGCGATCGTGCAGCCGGCCCTGGGCGGCGATCTCGTCAAGCGCCTTGCGCAGGTCGAGTTCGCCGGTCTCCTCCTCGACATCGCCCTTGGCGAAATCGAGATAGCCCTCCAGCATCGACTGCATGTCGTCGATGTCCTTTTCCATCGCGGCAATGTCGTCCGACGGCTCGCTCATCGCCAGTTGCAGCTTGAAGCGCGTCAGGATGGTGCGCAGGTCGTGGCTGACGCCGGCCAGCATCTCGGTGCGCTGCTCGATCTGCTTTTCGATGCGTTCGCGCATCCGGATGAAGGCAAGGCTCGCCTGGCGCACCTCGATGGCGCCGCGCGGCCGGAAACTGTCGGGAAGCGCATGGCCCTTGCCGAAGCCCTCGGCTGCCTCGGCGAGCTTCTGGATAGGCCTGATCTGGTTGCGCAGGAACAGGATGGCGATGAACAAGAGGACGAGCGACGTGCCGACCATCCACAACAGGAAGATGTGGGTGTTGGAGGCATAGGCCTGGCTGCGCCGGGCGAAGACGCGCAGCACCTTGTCTTCCATCCGGATGCGGATTTCCACCAGGTTGGAATTGCCGACCGTGTCGATCCAGAAGGGCCGGCCGATCTGCCGGGTGATTTCTTCGGACAGGATCTGGTCGAGGATCGAGAAGAACGGTTTGGGCGCCGGCGCGGGCAGCGGATCGGGCGGCAGGATGGCGACGTTCAGCGCTAGCCGCTCGCGGGCGATGCGCGTCACTTCCGCGTAGGTCTGGTCCTGCGGGTAGGTTTCGATCACATCGATGATCGCGGCGATGTCGCGCGTGACGGCGGTCGAAAGGCGCTGGGTGACGGTCTGCCAGTGCCGCTCCATGAAGACGAAGGCGATCACCGATTGCAGCAGCACCATCGGCGCGATGATGATGATCAGCGAACGCGCATAAAGGCCGCGCGGCAGGGTGAGCGTGGCGCGCGAAATCCACTGGCGCCATTTGAGCGCCGTGTAGCGGCTGGCGCGCGCCAGACGCCGGCGCAGGCTGCGCCGCTGCGGGGCGCCGGCCCTGGCGCCGTCATTGTGTGCCAGTGTCATTGCGCCCGGCCGCCCGTCATCTCCGCCCTGGCGGTGGCAGCGCCACCGTCACTCGATCGACAGACGGTAGCCCATTCCGCGCACCGTTTGAAGATAACGCGGATTGGCGGGGTCGGCTTCCAGCTTGCGGCGGAGGCGGTTGATCTGCACGTCGATCGTGCGTTCGCCGATCTCGGCATCGTCGTCGACCAGGGCGTGGCGGGCGATGGTTTCGCCGGGATTGCGGGCAAAGCGCACCAGAATGTCGCGCTCGCGGTCGGTCAGCTTGACCACCTCGCCGTTCTTCTTCAGCTCTCGCTTGCCGATCAGAAAGATGAACGGTCCGAAGACGATCTGCTCGACAAGGCCGATATCCTCGGGGATGCGGCGCCGCACGATATTGCCGATGCGGAGCAGCAGTTCGCGCGGATCGAACGGCTTGCCCAGATAATCGTCGGCGCCGGCGTCCAGCCCCTCGATGCGCTGATCGGTTTCGCTGCGCGCGGTCAGCATCAGGATCGGCACATCGCTTTCGGCACCGCGCAGGGAGCGCGCCAGCGATACGCCGTTCTCGCCGGGCATCATCACGTCGAGCACCATCAGATCGAAGGCCAGCCCCTCCATCTTGCGGCGGGCATCGGCGGCGTCCTCGGCGGCGGTGACGCGATAGCCGTTCTGCGACAGATATTGCGTCAGGAGCTGGCGGATGCGTGTGTCGTCATCGACGATGAGAATGTGCGGCGCCTGATCGTCCGGCGGTTCGGGCACCGGTCGGTCGGTGTGCTGCGGTTGCGCCATGGCTGCCTCCCTTGGCTGCGTCGCCGCCGGTCCCGTGGTCACGTCAGCGCCTCGATCTGGGCACGGCCCTGCGCATCGGTCATCGCGCGCAGGAAACGGGCCATCTCGTCCGGCGATTGGCCGGACTCGGTCAATGCCGCGTGGATGCGGCGAGACTGTGGCTCGCGCAGCCGGGCGATCAGATCGGCGCCCTTCGGCGTCAGATGCAGTTCGCGCCGGCGCCGGTCGCCATGGCCGGCATCCTGACGCACAAAGCCGCCATCGACGAGCTGCTTGAGCACACGGGCCAGACTCTGTTTGGTGATGCCGAGAAAATCGAGCAGTTCGGCGACCGTCAGCCCCGGTTTGCGGTCGATAAAGTGCAGCACGCGATGGTGCGCGCGGCCGAAATCGAGTTCGGCGAGGATCGCGTCGGGATCGGCGATGAAATCGCGATAGGCGAAGAACAGCAGTTCGATCAGCGTGTCTGTGTCGGCGCCGGGGTCTGACATGGGTTTCTGTGCCTGCAAAATTATGTCAGCCATATTGACATATTTTGGCTATCTCTGTAAAGATTGCCGATCGCTGCGCCGCCGCCGGGCGATGATGCAGCGCACACAATAAACGGTCCGGGCGCATCGCCGATGACGACCCGCGAACCGGCAAGGCGAGGATCCGGCCATGGCAGCAGTTCCCTTCGATCAGCTTGACGGCGACATCTGGATGAACGGCGCGTTCGTGCCGTGGGCGGATGCAAAGATTCACGTGCTGACGCATGGCCTGCACTATGCAAGCTCGGTATTCGAGGGCGAGCGCGCCTATGGCGGCCGGATCTTCAAGCTGACCGAACATTCCGAGCGGCTGGTGGAATCGGCGCGCATCCTGGGCTTCGAAATCCCCTACACCGTCGCCGAGATCGACGATGCCTGCAACAAGACGCTGGTCCGGCAAGGCTTCACCGATGCCTATGTCCGTCCCGTCGCCTGGCGCGGTTCGGAGATGATGGGCGTTTCGGCGCAGAAGAACCGGATCAATCTGGCGATCGCCGTGTGGGAATGGCCGAGCTATTTCGACCCCGCCGAAAAGCTCAAGGGCATCCGCCTGGACATGGCCGAGTACCGCCGTCCCGATCCGGCGACCGCGCCGTCCAAGTCCAAGGCGGCCGGCCTTTACATGATCTGCACCATCTCCAAGCATGCCGCCGAGGCCAAGGGTTATGCCGATGCGCTGATGCTGGACTGGCGCGGGCGCGTCGCCGAGGCCACCGGCGCCAACGTGTTCTTCGTCAAGGACGGCGAACTGCACACGCCGGTGCCCGATTGCTTCCTTGACGGCATCACGCGGCGCACGGTGATCGATCTGGCCAAGCGGCGCGGACTGACCGTCAACGAGCGGGTGATCATGCCCGAAGAGATGGCGGAGTTCGAGCAGTGCTTCCTGACCGGCACCGCCGCCGAGGTGACGCCGGTCTCCGAGATCGGACCCTACAGCTTCGCCGTCGGCGAGATCGCCAGGACGCTGATGGCGGACTACGAGGCCGAGGTGATGCCGGCGACGGCCGTCGCCGCCGAGTAAGGCGCGCCGACCGCCCTCGTGCCGAATGGACGTCCGGCGATTGCATGGGGCGGGCGCGGCGCCTATGGATGCGCGGTCCGTTCCCACAGAGGTTGACCATCATGTCCGGCGCGCTTCAGGCGATCATCGTCCCGGTAACGGGATTTCAGCAGAACTGCACGCTCCTGTTCGACGGCGACAGCAAGGCAGCCGTCGTCGTCGATCCGGGCGGTGACATCGACCGCATCATCGAGGCCGCCGACGGGCATGGGCTGACGATCGGGGCGATCTGGCTGACGCACGGCCATATCGACCATGCCGGCGGGGCGATGGACCTGAAGGACCGGCTCGGCATCGAAATCGTCGGCCCGCACCGCGACGACGAACCGCTGCTGGGTGCGCTGGAACAGCAGGCGGCGATGTTCGGCCTGGACACGGCCGTGCGCAACGTCACGCCGGACCGCTGGCTCGCCGAGGGCGACACGCTCGATCTGGGCGGCCACACGTTCGAGGTGCTGCATTGCCCCGGCCATGCGCCGGGCCATGTGGTGTTCGTCAACCGGGCGGCGCAGTTCGCCCATGTGGGCGACGTCCTGTTTGCCGGCTCGATCGGCCGCACGGACCTGCCCGGCGGCGACCATCAGACGCTTTTGGCCTCGATCCGCGACAAGCTGATGCCGCTGGGCGACGAGTTCGGCTTCATCTGCGGGCACGGGCCTGGCGGCAGGCTCGGCGAGGAACGGCGGACCAATCCATTCCTCGCCGGCCAAGTCTAGATCCCCCTCGGGTCCAGACCGTCCGTCATGCCGCGCCGGTCGCCCCCAGCGACGCCGATGGCATGGCGGAATGACGCCTCAGCGGGCCGGGCGATCAGCGCGGCACACAGAAATGATCCCGGCCGTCATAGCCGCGAAAGGTGCCGCGCCTTGGATTGAACGAGCGGTAGCGCGTGTCGCACCATTCGTACCAGCCCGGCGACCAGGGTTCGAGCGAACTGTCATAGGTGATCACATTCGGGCTGCGCGGCGACGGCGGATAATGGCCGCCCGAGCGCGGCGAGCGGTGCCGGTAGGCCGGGTCGGCATGGCTGGGCAGCGTGCGGTTCTGGTGGGCGAGGGCGCCGCCGACAATGGCCAGCCCGGTAATGCCCAGGATCGCCGCCGCCGTGCCGTCATCGACGCGGCCGCCATGGCGGTAATGGACGCGCGGACGGTGCTGGTAGCCGCGCTGGCCGTGCCACTGGCGCGGGCGCACGCGCTGCACCTGGTTGCAGTTGCCCAGCGGGCCGCAATGGCTGACCCGTCCGTCGGAATGATAGATCGTCACGTTCTCGCTTTCGGCGTATGCGGTCGCGGTGGCGCCCGGCAGGCCGGCGAGCGCGGTCGCGGCGACGGCGAGCGCGCCAAGCGCGGTGCGAATGGCCTTCATGGCTGTCTCCTTCGGCAATCGTTGCCCTTCATACCATCTAATCGCCGTCACCTGAACGCTGGCTGAACGGCGCCGCGCCGGCCATCTCCTCATGAAGCTCCCGGTCCGCCAATTCCGGTCCCTCGATCGCTTGCGCCCTCAAATCCCGCCCGATCGCGTGCAGACGCTCGAGGACGGCGAACAGGGCGAGACCGTTGATCGCCCGCCAGTCGCCTTCCGCGCCACAGGGGGGCAGCGCCGCCGGCGGCCCCTCGCCGGTGCAGGCCCGGGCGCGGCGGCAGGCGCGCTTCGGGCATTTTCTCCAGCGGCGCGCGCGGTTGGAGACGAACTGCGCGGCGCGGGCGGCCAGCGCCACTGTTTCGGCCTCGGCGCGCGCATCGGCCTCCGGATCGGGGCCGGCCAGCGCATCGATCTGGGCAATGATGTCGGTTTCGGGGTTTGTCATGGTGGTTCCTTTCGAGGGATACGGGCGAAGCCCGCAAGCGGTTGCCAAGTGGCCCAAAGCTTGCGCTTCCCCTCGGGCCTGGCCCGAGGGTCAACGTGCGCTTTGGGCGAGCGCGTCCGAGCCTTTCCTCCGGCGTCGGGCGGGCGTGCCCCGCAACCCGGCGCAAGGCGCACGTGGGCCTTGGCCCGCGCAAGTCCTTGCGCCAGCTTGAAAGACCGAAGGAACGGGCGGCCGGAAGAGCGCGAGCCGTTCTTGAATTATGTGCGATCTTGCGACCGCCCGTTCGGCGGGCTTGCGGTGATCGTCGTGCGATGCGCTGCCCATCGGACATCGAGCCCTCAAAGCACTGGTCCGGCTGTTGTGGCACCTGTTTCTGCCGCGCGGCGTTCCCGCCGCACCGATCCTCGGCCAGCCGGCCCGTGCACACTCCGTTTGGACGCCCGCCGGGGGAACCGGACGGGCCGGAGCGCGCAAACGCGCCGCACCTTCATTCCGCCGTGATCTGGGGAGTCATCCTCCAGCCGGACACCTCTGCCCGACCGACCACGCCGCCGCCCCTTTCCCCGAGCGGTCGGTTCTAGACCCGAGCCTTCGCGAAAGGGGTGCCGGGAGTATGGGGGAGGGTGAGGGAAGGGGGATAAGTTTTGCAGGTTGCCTTCAGGGATGGCGTTCCTCTGAGCTACCTCGAATCAATTGATCCGGCGATTTCCCATAGAGAACGGGCAAAGTTGTCAATCAGCTGTTTTGCTTGCCGCACATGATGAACGCCGCGATCGATCTGAGCCAGCTGAAATGCTGGTTCGATCGCCGCACTAGTCAAATGAGAATCTGCGATTCTCAGCTGATACACTCCGTGCAAAACACCCATGAGATTGTGCGCTGGATCTTGACCAACTAAGTCGGTCAGAATTTGTTCTATCAACTTCAGCGAGCCTAGCTTCGAATCCGGTTGGTTCAGAGCAGATCGCAGGACGCCAATTCTAATCGGCTCGATCACCGTTCGGTGAAGCTCTTTGGCCAATCTCAGAAGATCTGCGTCGCTGAAAACGGAATAACGTGAGATTGGGCGCGCTTTGTTCTGCACCTCTTCCGTGTGAGCATACAGCTCTGATCCGAATTTTTTCGCAAACGACGCATTAAGCAACTCTATACAGCCCAGTAGTTTCTCCTCTGGGGCTTTAGTGTGGGCCGGAGCAGCCCTGACATGTGAAGCGGCGAGCTCGTCGCCAAGTCCACCTTCCGGCTCTACCGAGTAGGCAGCCCAAATCTCCTGTTGCCATACGGGTAGCCGCGCAACTTCATACGCGTAAGCTACGATTAGGTTATGCTCATTCAATCCGAAATGAACATTTTGGCCGGACGGCGAGAACACGCCAGCAGTGTCATCTGTATACCACTTCAAAAAGAATCCTTTGTTGGACAAGAGCGACTGGATGACCTGCGTTCTAAACCAAAGCCATCGCCCTATGTCTTCGTGTGCTAGATTGTTCGAAGCCATTTTTGTGCCGTCGTTTTCAACGACGAACTGAGGATAAACGTTTGGTTCATCGAACCTTACCCGCGGACTATATCCGTTGTGTTCGATCCACTCGTCACGCCAGAATTCTCCTTCAATGCGAAACCCGGAGTACGCTCGCCCCTTTACTGTTTTGCTCGCTCCACCTGTTCTTTTCCCAGAACTGGCATCTAGTTTTGGTGAGTCTTGACGATGATCAAAATCTTCGTGCCAGACGTGAAAAACAGCGGCCTCTCCGCCGTAGATTTGGTCGAGCGTGCGAATAAGCAGTGAAAAGCGAGCACCGTCTCGTTGTTCATCTAGGGTACCCACAGAATCATAGGGCGTTTCGCTTAGTGCATTTACGGTCATAACCCGCTGACGATAGATTGACATCCGAAGATTGAGATTTCTTGCTGCTAAGTAATCGAGGAGAAAATCCTTCCTTATCTCGACTAAAGTTGAATTTCCGTCATGATCTTGTTTTGTCCGTACGGCTATAGTGAAATTCTCGTCCGGCGCGATCCAATTGTCTCCATCAGGAAAAAGTTTGAGCGCGAGCGTTAGATCCGGATCGATGATCCAATTTCTCTTTCCAATGGCACTGATGCGGCGTTCGAATACAAGATTGGATCCGATTGTTTGTTTTTCGTTGTACTGAAACTCATCTGCCCGCTTGTATTGCCCATCTTCATAGGCGAAAGGGCTTGGCGTCGTGCCAATGCCTATCTCGTGCCATCCGCAATGCTCGGCTTCGGCCATTCTGTCGGGAGGAAAGGCCGCCGTGCCGACGTATATTCCATCCTCGATAAGGCCGACTTGGTTTAGCCTGACTTCGTTGGAATTGGTCAAACACGCTCGGAGTGGGATCCACGTCGCGTTTTTGTAGCGGCGCTTAAGCTCGGTGCTGAACTCAAACCAATCCTTACTGCCAATTTGCATATCCAGTTTCCCTTGCTTTACGGGCTTTTTGCGTTTGAGCCGCTCATATTGGGTCGCGAGTGTCAATTCTTTCACATCCCAATATATGTGCGTGATGTGGCATCACACAGGCCTGTCAAATCCGCTGACGAACGTTCGATCTAGCGTTTGCATACTTATTCGTCGCAGCTGTGCTTAAGGCCTAGTCCCGGGTGACCGGCGACCAGGCCACCCGCATCATGATCACCGCGCACCGGCAGGGGTCGTGCGTCGTCGCGGTCTTCCCCCGCGATGTTGCCGAGACCAAGGCCGCCCGCGCAACCGACGTGGGCAAGGCCGCCGGCTTTCCGCTGACATTCGCGGCGGAGCCGGAGGAGTAGGCTTTCCCTCTCACCTCTCGCGGGGAGAGGGATACGAGACCGCGCGAGAGGTGCAAGTAGCGGTCGCAGTTGGGTGAGGGGCATCCAACGGTCGGCTCCGGGCCCAGAGACCCCCACCCTTCATCCCTCCCCACAAGGGGGAGGGAAGGCCTTGGCATCGCACCCACCGGATGGGATTCCAAGCCTGGCTCGTAAGTTGACGACAAGGGTGGTGTGCGGATGTCCTCCCTCCCCCTTGTGGGGAGGGATGAAGGGTGGGGGTCTGGTGTCCCGTTGGCAAAAGGCCGCCGCTACCGCACCAGTCCCATGACCAGCCCGCGAATGTTGCCGCCGGGGGCCATTTCGCTTTGTTCGAACGCGCGGTTCTTCGCCTTGTAGCGCGCATGGGCGGCGATGACCCGGCGCTCCACCTCGGCGCGGATCTTCCGGCAGCCCGGATCGTCCGCCACCACCAGCCCGTCGGTCTGGGCGATGATGTCGTCGACCATGCCGCGCATCAGCGCGCCATGGACCTCCTCATGGGCGGTGATGCCGGCGATGAAGGCGGACCATTTGGCCTGCGTTCCGCCGTCGAGCGCGGCGCGCGGGCGGGGCAGGCGGTAGGTGATCGTCAGGAACGGGCGCACTTCGGCCAGCCGGCAGGCGGTGCCGTCGGGCACATAGTCGCGGCCCCATAGCAGTTCATATTCGGTGAGCGCGATGGCGCGCTTGAGACTGACGACCGGGCCGTTGGCGCCGATCGACTGGTAGAGCGCCATGCCCGTGCCGCCGTCGATCGCGTAGTGGACGGTTTTCTCCGTGGCGGTCCAGTCGAGCGCGCGGGCGGGCAGGGCCGTCAGGGCGAGCGCGATCAGGGCGAGGGCAGCCCGGCGCGCAGGGGCGGGGACGGGCGCGGGGGCCGTCACCGTTTGGGTTTCTCCGTGCGGCCGACGGTCATCTCGTCGAGCGTGTTCTTGCGGAAGTAGGAGTCTTCTTCCTTGCCGGAAATCTTGCGCTTCGCTTCGCTCAACGTGCGATTTCCGGTGTCGGATCTGGCCGGCTTGCCCTTGGCGGCGCGCTTGCGGTTTTCCTGCGTGTTCTCGATCCCCGCGTCGCGCGCCAGCGGGTCGTCCAACACGGCCAGTTCCTGCTCGCGCAGGCGCTTGATCTCGTCGCGCAGGCGCGCGGCGGTCTCGAAGTCGAGGTCGGCGGCGGCGTCGCGCATCTGCTTTTCGAGCGCCTCGAGATGGGCGGCCAGATTGTTGCCGACCAGCGCGCCCTCGTCGCTCGCCAGCCCCTTGCCGCCCTTGCCGGTGATGTCGGCGCGCACATGGTCCTTCTCGTAGACCGAGTCGAGAATGTCGGCGATGTTGGCCTTGACCGATTGCGGCGTGATGCCGTGCTCTTCATTGTATTCGAGCTGCTTTTGCCGGCGGCGGCCGGTCTCGGCCAGCGCGCGCTGCATCGAGCCGGTCTCCCGGTCGGCATAGAGGATCACCTTGCCGTCGACGTTGCGTGCTGCCCTGCCAATTGTCTGGATCAGCGAGGTTTCCGAGCGCAGGAAGCCTTCCTTGTCCGCGTCGAGGATGGCGACGAACCCGCATTCGGGAATGTCGAGGCCCTCGCGCAAGAGGTTGATGCCGACCAGGCAGTCGAACGCGCCGAGCCGCAGATCGCGGATGATCTCGATGCGCTCGATCGTGTCGATGTCCGAATGCATGTACCTTACCCGGACGCCCTGCTCGTGCAGATATTCGGTCAGATCCTCGGCCATGCGCTTGGTCAGCACCGTGCACAGCGTCCGGTAGCCGGCCTGCGCGGTGGCGCGGATTTCGCCGAGCACATCGTCGACCTGGTTCGTGGCGGGCCGGATCTCGACGGGCGGATCGATCAGCCCGGTGGGGCGGATCACCTGTTCGGCGAAGACGCCGCCGGACTGGTCCAGTTCCCAGCCGCCGGGCGTTGCCGACACGGCGATGGTCTGCGGGCGCATGGCGTCCCACTCCTCGAACCTGAGCGGCCGGTTGTCCATGCAGGACGGCAGCCGGAAGCCATATTCGGCGAGCGTCGCCTTGCGGCGGAAGTCGCCGCGATACATGGCGCCGATCTGCGGCACGGTCACATGGCTCTCGTCGATGAAGACGATGGCGTCGTCGGGGATGTATTCGAACAGCGTCGGCGGCGGCTCGCCCGGATTGCGGCCGGTCAGATAGCGCGAATAGTTCTCGATGCCCTGGCAGGAGCCGGTGGCTTCAAGCATTTCCAGATCGTAGCGCGTGCGCTGTTCGAGCCGCTGCGCCTCCAGCAGCCGGCCCGCTTTCTCAAGCTCGGCAAGCCGGTGCTTCAATTCTTCCTTGATCGCCTTTTGCGCCTGGTTGAGCGTCGGGCGCGGCGTCACATAGTGCGAGTTGGCGTAGATTTTCACCGACTTGAGCTCATCGGTCTTGTGGCCGGTCAGCGGGTCGAACTCGGTGATCTGCTCGATCTCGTCGCCGAACAGCGAGATGCGCCAGGCGCGGTCCTCAAGGTGGGCCGGAAAGATCTCGATCGTGTCGCCGCGCACCCGGAACGAGCCGCGCACGAAGTTGATGTCCTGGCGCTTGTATTGCTGGGCGACCAGATCGGCGAGAAGCTGGCGCTGGTCGAGCCGGTCGCCGATCGTCATCTCGAAGGTCATCGCCGTATAGGTCTCGACCGAGCCGATACCGTAGATGCAGGAGACCGAGGCGACGATGATCACGTCGTCGCGCTCGAGCAGAGCGCGGGTCGCCGAGTGGCGCATCCGGTCGATCTGCTCGTTGATGGTCGATTCCTTCTCGATGTAGGTGTCGGTGCGGGGCACATAGGCCTCGGGCTGGTAGTAGTCGTAATAGGAGACGAAATACTCGACCGCATTGTCCGGAAAGAACGATTTCATCTCGCCATAGAGCTGGGCGGCGAGCGTCTTGTTCGGCGCCAGGATGATCGCCGGGCGCTGGGTTTCCTCGATCACCTTGGCCATGGTGAAGGTCTTGCCGGAACCGGTGACGCCAAGCAGAGTCTGTGTTCTGTCTCCTTGTGGGGCCAAGTCCTGCGCTTCGCCGCCGTGCGGCTCAACGTGCGCCGGGCCCTGCAACCCCTCCACCAGATCCCTGATCGCCGTCGGCTGGTCGCCGGCGGGTTCGTACTCGGTCACCATCTTGAGCGGGATGCCGCCCTCGGATTTCTCCGGCCGTTCGGGACGGTGCGGCACCCACATCTTGCCGTCCTTGAACAGCGGATTGCCGCTGTCGATCAGGCTCTTGAGCGCCTCGACCGTCGCCGTGACGCCACTTTCCGATGGCGCCGATTCTTGCGCGGCGCTGCGCGCCACGTGCGATGCGGCGCGCGCGCGCGCGAGAAGTTCTTCGGCCTCTTCCAGCCCCACATCGAGACCCGCCACCGGGTTCAGTCCCGCCGCGGCGCGTTCCTTGGGATCGTTGGTGCCGCCGATGGAGACGCCGCCGCCGGTGCGCTTGTCGCCGACCTCGTAAACTCGGTCGGTCTTTTGCTTGGCGCCGGTCTTGCGCTTCCCCCCGCTTTCGCCGGGGGTCAACGTGCGACTGTCGCTGGTGCGGCCACCCTTTCGGTCCTTTGGGCCGTCGCTCGATTTCTCGGCTTTCTTCCGATGCTTGCCGGCTCGCGACCGGATATCGCGCATCTCGGCGTCGCGCTGTTCGCGCGCCGCGTCCTCTTCGAGCTGTGCGATGAAGTCCTCGTCGGAAATCTTGCGCGGCGCGGGCGAAATGCCCGCTTCACGTGCGATTTCCGATGCCCAATCCTCGATCGAGCCGCCGGAAACGGGGGCACCTTCCAGGTCACGCTGGGGCGCCTCTTCAAACCCTTCCATGGCGGCGGGCTTGCCGGATTTCTTTTGTTGTCTGGCCATGCGCCCAATATGGGAAAAAGGCGGGGCAAAAGGAAGGCCGACGCGCGCCTTTGATCCGCTGCTGCTGACAGGAGGGTGTCATGAGCCAGGGCGCCCTCCAATCGCGTCAGCCGCAGCGGGAACCATCGCGGCCATGTCGGCGTTGACCGCCAACACAGTCGACAACCATCGGCAGGACGGGCGGCGCGAAGGCCGGCGACCCGGCTGCCACCGCCATTCACGGACGGACCATGTCCTCGCCTGACCTTCTGCTGCAATCCAGCCCCGCCAACACGCCCGCCGCACGGGCCGCAAGCGGTCGGCGCGGGGGGCGATGGTGGGCCGTTTTCGTCATCATCGGATGCATGACCGTCTTCGCGCTGGTCGCGGTGGCGGTGAGCCAGGGTTGGACCGCCGCTTTCGACGAGGCCATCGTCCGGGCGCTGCGCTCGCCCGCCGATCTGGCCGACCCGTGGGGCCCGTCATGGTTCGAGGACATCATGATCGACTACACCGTGCTGGGCGGCTACACATTCCTCGTCACGCTGGCCGTGGTGCTGGCCGTCGGCCTCGCCGCCGTGGGGCAGGGCGCGGCCGCGCTGTTCTTCGCCCTGACGCTGACATCGGGCACCGCCGTCGCGCAACTGGCAAAAGCCGCATTCGACAGGGCCCGGCCCGATCTCGTCGACCATCTCGACCGCACGATGACGTCGTCCTTTCCCAGTGCCCACGCGACCGTGAGCATGGTTGCCTATCTGGCCTTGGCACTGGCCCTTCTGCGCGCCGTCGAACGTCCCGCCTTCCGGGTCTATATCGTCGCCACCGGGCTCGCTTTGTCGCTCATTGTCGGCATCAGCCGTGTCTATCTCGGCGTCCACTGGCCGTCCGACGTGCTGGTCGGCTGGTGCCTGGGCGCCGCATGGGCCGTGCTGTGCTGGCTGATGGCCGATCTTCTCCGGCCCGGCGAGGCCGCACCAATATCCCTTCAGCCAGAGGAGGCGGGCCGGTGACGCTCAGGCAACACGGACATTGGATCGAATATCTGGCCCGGTTCGGGTATGGCGCGCGGGGCGTCGTTTACCTTGTCATCGGTGTTCTGATCGTCATCGGCGCGGGCGTCGGAGAAGGGGGATCGGCGACGCGCGATGCGGTGCGGACCTTGCGCGAGCAGCCGTTCGGCACGTTCATCCTGTGGCTTCTGGTGATCGGTCTTGCAGGCTATGTGGCATGGCGGCTTGTCCAGGCGATCTTCGACACCGACGACCATGGCACCAGCATCAAGGGCCTTGGCGTTCGAGCCGGTTTGCTCGCCAGTGCCGTCACCTATGGCGCGCTCGGCCAGTATACGCTCTCCCTGCTCGGCGTGTTCGGCAATGCGGGCAGTTCGGGCGGCAGCGGGGGCGGTGCGGCGAGGTGGCTGGAAAGCTTCGTCGCGGACCGTTGGGTCGCGCTGATCCTGTGTCTCGTCTTCCTGGCGGTGGCGATCGCCCATTTCGTCAAGGCGATCAAACGCAAATATGCCGACCACTTCCAGGCCAGCGAGGAGGCGATGGCGTGGATCCATCCGATCTCCATCACCGGGCTGTGCGCGCGCGGCGGCGTGTTCGTCATTCTAGCCCTGCTTACCTTCTACAGGTTCCTGACCGCCGGCGGCGGCGCGGACGACCCGCCCGGCCTGTCCGATGCGCTGGCCTTCATCGCGGGGCTGCCGGCGGGGCCGCTTCTTCTGACGGCGATGGGGCTGGGCCTGATTGCCTTTGCGCTCTATTCGCTGATCGAGGCGCGGTGGCGGCGCATCAACTGGCAGGATGCGTGATCGGCGTCATCGCGGGCGTCACGGCACCGTGCGCCGCGGCTGCCGGCCCGCCGGAATATCTGGACCCCGGCGGCATTGTGCATCACCATGTGTCCCGAACAGCAGGAGCCAACCCATGAACCCCATCAGACTTGTGACGGTTGCCGCAATCCTCGTTGCCCTTGCCGGCTGCGCCAACACGATCCGCGGCGTCGGCCAGGACACAGCCAACGCCGTCAACGCCACCCAGCAGGCCGCCGGCAATGTCGCCGGCGCGGTGAACTGACGCGCTGACGGCTCACCGCAGCAACCTGATCCACCGCGCAAGATCGACCAAGCCCATCAGCGCGGCGGCGACATAGGTGAAAGCGGCGGCCTTGAGCACCGAGCGGGCGCCGGCCAGATCGCCGTCTTGCAGATAGCCGCCTTCCTTGAGGATCGGCAGCGCCTTGCCGAAGCTGGCGTCATATTCGACCGGCAGCGTGACCAGATGGACCAGCACGCGGATCGCCAGAAGGGCGATGCCGGTGGCGGCCAGCGCCAGAAACGCGCCGGGGGTGCGGGCGATGACGGCCAGCACCGGAGCGGCGATGAAGAACAGGCCGGCGAACATGTCGGTGACGCCGGCGATGCGCACCAGCGTCTGACGCAGCTTCAGGCCGCGCTCGCCGCGATGGTGCTGCAGCGCATGGCCGACCTCGTGGGCGGCGATGGCGACCGCCGTCAGGGACGGGGTGCCATGGGTTTCGGGCGACAGGCGCACCATGCGCGCGGCCGGGTCGTAATGATCGCCCTTGCCGGTCTGCTCGACGCCGACGCCGTCGAGCCTGAAATGGGCGATGAGATGTTCGGCCAGTTCGCCGCCGGTGCCGGGAAAATCGGGGCGCGGCGTGCCGTGGCGCTGCATCGTCCGCCGCACCCACAGTTGCGGCAGCACGACCACGGCGCCGATCAGGACCAGTGCGATGATGCCCAAAAGCGCCACCTGCGCGCGATCTCCCGAAGACTTCCGGCGCGCGTCATTGCCGCCGTTCGCCCTTCATATGGGGAGCGCGCGGCGCGGGGCAACGATCGGCTGGTGCGAACGCGTCGAACCGGTCAGTTGGTCGAGATGGTGCCGCGCACGCAGTTTTCCGGCTCGGCGCCGTCGGGCAGGGGCAGCGCTCCGGGCGCGCCCGGCGCGCTGTTGATCTGCCGGCATTCCTCGACGCTCGTGCCGGCCTGACCGGTGATCGTCGGCGCGGCGGGATCGCCGGGCAGAGCGGCGGGGTTGGTGGTGCCGATGCGGGTTGCCAGCGTGCGGCTCGACGATGTGGCGATCACATTGCCCTGGACGGGCGGCAGCGGTTCGGTCGACCCGCGATCGAACGGATTGAGATCGGAAACCGCGTTGCAGCCCGCGGGCAGCGCGAGTGCGGCGATCAGGATGGCCGTCCGGCCGGTTCTGGCAAACATGGGCGTGTCCGATAGTGAACGATGGCCGACGTTAATCGGCAAAGGGCGGGCAATCAATGCGGCGCAGCGTGCAGGCGCCTTGCCGCACTGGTGCCGTCAGTCATAATAGATTTCGTTGTCGTCCAGATAGATATTGCTCGCCGCGCAAATGTCGATGCTGATCGGCTCGTCGAGCACCTCGCCCCCGTCGGTGCCAAGCCAGCCGACCTGGAAAACCTGGTCGCACGGACCGGTGTCGGCGGTGAACCTTGCCGTGGCGCTTTGGCCGGGGTCGACGGCATCCTGCAGCCAGTTGTCGCTCCAGCCGGATCCGTCATTGGTGTAAAAGCCGACGACGACGTTGCCGCCGGTGTTGTTGTAGACCTCGAAATAGCCTTCCGAGCCGGTGCCCTGGGCGAGGGCGAGCGATGCCGTACCCGCCATGATGGCGGCGAAAACCGTTGTCCGAAGAAGCATTTGACTGGTTCCTTGTGTCGCAATGAGATGTCGCGCGCGCCCCAATGTCGACCACGATATGGAACTTTCGGGCCGTTGGCGACTTCTTCCTGCACCACCGCATGCGGTGTGACCAAGCGCACAAGCCCGCGCAGGCAGCGGCGATAGGGTGATCGCAAGGAGGCGGAAGACATGATGACTTCCGGAAAGCACATGATGTACAATGGCTCGCACATTTCGGGTTCGCCCGTTTCGCGGACGACGCCCCTGACGGAACTGGCCATGCAGGCGCGGCGGGCACCGCGCCGCCGCGACGCCATCGCAGTCCTCGCCGCCCAACTGGCCGCCGTCGCCGCCCTCATCTGGCTGGTCGCCGGAACCGTGACGGCCCAGGCGGGCGATCTGGATGCGCTGGACAGTGGCGAGCCGGCCGTCCTTGCCTATGCCGAGCCGGCGCCCGAGCGCTTCGCGGACCCGTTCGCCGGGCAGCGCGGCCTCGAAAACCATGACGCCCATGACGGCCACCCGCTGAACGATGCGTGGATGGGCCTGAACGCGGTGACCGCCGATGGCGTGGTCGCCGGCTATGTCAGCGACGCTTTCGTCAATCCCGACGGTTCGATCGACGAGGTGATCATCACGCCCGCGCCGGGAACCGCGCTGGCCCACCCGGTCTATGTGCCGGTAGATGCAGTCCAATTCGACGGTGCCGAGGTCGGCCTGACGATGACGATGGCGGTCCTGGCCACGCAGGAGCCGGTGACCGAGGATTTCGCCGCCTACGCGGAATAAGCGCACCCCTCCAGTCAATCGATGCGCGCGAAGACACGGTGCCCCTTCTCAGGGCGCCGTGTCTTTGACAATGCGGCCGTCTTCCATGGTCACGATCCTGTCGGCCAGTTCCAGGATGCGGTTGTCATGGGTGACCATCATGGTGGTCGTGCCGCGCTGGCGGCCCAGTTCCTTGAGCATCCGCACCACGGTCATGCCGCTTTCCTTGTCGAGCGCGGCGGTCGGCTCGTCGGCGAAGACGACCGCCGGATTGCCGACAAGCGCACGGGCGACGGCGACGCGCTGTTTCTGGCCGCCCGACAGATTGCCGGGCAGATAGTCGAGCCGGTCGCCCAGGCCCAGCGCGCCCAGAATGTGCGCGGCAGCCTTGCGCTGGGTGGCTTCGTCCCTGTGGCCGTGCACCTGCAGCCCCATCATGACGTTCTGCCGCGCCGTCAGGCTGCCATGCAGATTGTGGGCCTGGAAGATGAAGCCCAGCCGGCGGCGATAGAGCACGAGATCGGCCTCGCGTGCGCCGTTCAGTTCATGACCCAGAAGTTCGACCGAGCCGTCCTGCACCTCGCGCAGGCAGCCCATCAGCGTCAGCACCGTCGTCTTGCCCGAGCCGGACGGCCCCATCAGCACGGTCAGGCTGCCAGGGCGCACCGTCAGGTCGACGTCGAACAGGGCCTGCTTGCGCGCTTCGCCCTCGCCGAACCAGTGGTTCAGCCCGGCAACGCGGATCGCCGGCACTTCGGCAACGGCGGGCAGGGCGGGATTTCTGGCCGGCGCATTCATCTCAGAAAAGGTCCGCCGGATCCGCGGCCGCCAGGCGGCGCGTGGCGATGGCGCCCGAGACCAGACAGGCGATGATGGTCCCGACGAACACGGCGGCGGTGGTCGCAAAGGTCAGTTCGACCGGCAGGCCGGTCATCGCGCCAAGCATTTCGTAAAGCAGCCAGGAGACGGCGATGCCGGGCACGAAGCCCAGAATGCCGAGGATTACCGCCTGCTCCAGCACGATTCCCAGGAACATGGACTGGCCGTATCCCATCGCCTTGAAGGTGGCATATTCGGCCAGATGGTCCGCCACGTCGGTCGACAGGATCTGGTAGACGATGACGATGCCGACGAGCACGCCGATGACGACGCCGAAGCCGAAGATGAGGCCGGTCGGGCGTTCGGTGGTCTGGTAATCCTGATCCTCGAGCGCGGCGTCCGCGAAGCTGCGCACGCGCAGGCCGGTGCCGTCGAATTGCGCCTGAAGCGCGGCGAGCACGACACCGGGGTCGGCGTCCGGGGCGATCTTGATCAGGATGTGGTCGGGCGCGCCGGTGGAGCGGTTGGGGAAGATGCGGTGGAAGGTCTGGTCGGAGACCAGCATGTAGCCGTCGCCGGCAAATCCGCCGCCCGCGGCGAAGCTGTCGATGGCACTCAGGGTCACGCCGCGCACCTCGAACCGCAGCGGATCGTCCGGCCCCAGCGTTTCGAGCGCCGAGGCATCCATGTTGCGGGCGAGGCGGTCGACCACGGCGCTGTCGCGCAGCCTGAGGCGCGGGGCGAAGGGCGCAAGCCCGGCATCGAGATAGTCGCCCTTTTCGGGGTCGATGCCGAAGGTGACGAACGCCGTCGAAGTCCCGTCGGCGCGCTCCCAGTCGGCGGTCGCGACATAGAACGGCATGGCGCTCTGGACGCCGGGCACGCCGAGCGCCTGGAACATGCGCTGGCGGGCGACATTGTCGCCTTCGGTCAGCGTGTTGGCGTTTTCGGCCGAGATCATGATGTCGGCGTTCAAAAGCCCGTAGGAGATCAGGATCGAATTGTTGAGCGAGCCCATGATGCCGAGCTGGACCAGCACCAATATGTTGGCGAAGGCGACGCCCGCCATCGCCGCCGCAAGGCGCGTTCTGGAGTGGATCAGCTGCAGCCAGCCGATCGGCAGACGGCCGATGAGCGCGCCCAGAAGAGCGGTCATGGCGTGGCCCGCGCGTCCGTTTCGATGCGCGCCAGCACTTCAAGATTGATGAAGCGGGCGGCGATCTGCGAGGATTCCTCGTCGAGATCGACATTGACGGTGATGACGCGCGCGTCGGTGTTCGCCGCCGGATCGTCGCCGACGATGGTCTGGCGGCCGACTTCGAGGCCGATGTCGGCGACCGTGCCGGTCAGTTCGCCTTCGAACGCGTCGGCGGTCACGATGACGCTTTGACCAAGGCTGACGCGGCGGATGTCGGACTGGTAGATCTCCACCTCTGCCGTCATGGCGGAAATGTCGCCCAGATCGAGCACGCCCGACGTGCCCGGCTTTTCGCCCTCGCGCACATGGATGGCGATGACCGTGCCGTCGGCGGGCGCGCGGATGAACGCCTTTTCGAGATCGGCGCGGGCGCGCTCGAGATCGGCCAGCGCGGCGTCCAGATTGCGCTTGGCGACGGTGACATCAACCTGATCGTCGGTGCCGTTGCGCTCGTAGCGGCTTGCCGTGGCGGCCGCGCGCTCGACCTCCTGTGTCGCCTGATCGAGTGTAGACCGGCGCTGGTCGAGCGCTGCGCGCGTGACGATGCCGCGTTCGAACAGGGTCTGGTAGCGGTCGAACTCGGCCTGCGCATTGGTCAGCGCGGCCTGCGCCTTTTGCAGGCCCGCCTCGGCTTCGGCGGCTGCGCTTTCGGTGTTGCGCCGGGTCTGGGCGAGCGTCGCCGTGCGCACCTCGACATTGGCGCGGGCGGTGGCGACCGCCTGTTCGAGCGCGCCGCGATTGTCGAGCACGGCCAGAACGTCGCCGCTCGCCACCTGGTCGCCTTCGCGCACATTGAGTTCGGCAATGCGCGCATCGCCGGCGCCGAACGGCGGCGCCAGCGTGCGGATGTCGGTCTGCGGGACCAGCCGGCCAAGCCCGACCACCATCGGCACGGGCGCTGCCGCGTCACCTTCGGGCGGGCGCTCGACCGCGATCGCGATCGGCGTTTCGGTGCCGCCGCCGGGCGTCAGGCCGAAGGTCTGGAAGAAGCGCTGCAGGCCGGTCGGCTGGAAATACATGCCCAGAACGCCACCCGTCGGGATCAGCAGCAGGACGAGCGGCAAAAGGAAAACGGGGCGGAAGCGGCGTCGGGGCCGTTTCCTGTCCGCGTCCGGCGCACGGTCGATCACTTCGAGCGGCAGAATGATTTCGCCTGCCGGGGCGTCCGCCGGCTTTTTCGTGTCGGTGTCGGCCATCGGTCTCGTCTTGACTTCGATCCTGACGGCCGGGGATGTGCCGCGAGGCATTCGCCCGTGCCGCCGATTTGTACGACCCGGTACCACGGCTCACAAGGCCGGGCACGTTAAATCTGGGTCATGTTGGCCGTCGCGTCCGTTTACCGGCGCTTAACCACTTCTCCGAACGGCCCGTTCACCTTGCCGGCGTAGCCTCGCTGCGGGAGCGGACGTCCGAGGACGGAGTGGTGCGATGAGCGACAAACACGAACCGATTGGCGGATCGGCGCCTTGGCGCACCGGCGTGCGGCTGGCGGCCGTGGTTGCCGGCGGGCTGGCTTTGGCGTCGTGCAGCTTTCTCGACTGGGGCTTCATGGGCGGCGGGTCGAAAGCGCCGCCGACCGCCGTCGATCCCTCGCCGACGCGCTCGGTCTTCTCGCTGCCGCGGATGGGCTTTCCCGGCCTCGGGCTCGGCGGGCGCGGCGGCGTGATGTCGGCGAGCGAACGCCAGTGCCGGGCCGCGCTCAGGCGGCGCGGCGTCGAATTCACCGATCTGGCGCCGATCCGCGATTCGGCCGCCTGCGGCATCGACCATCCGGTGCGCGTATCGACGCTGGCGCGCGGGGTCACGCTCAAGCCGGCGGCGACGCTGAACTGCCAGACGGCGCTGGCCGCCGCCGAATGGCTGCAAAAGGATGTGGGCCCTGCCGCGCGCAAGCGCTATCTGACCGGCATCGCCGAAGTGAACAACATGTCGTCCTATTCGTGCCGGCGGATACGCGGGACCAGCCGCTGGTCCGAGCATTCCAGGGGCAATGCGCTCGATATCGGCTCGTTCACGCTGAAGAACGGCCATGTGATCGACGTGTCGCGGCAGAGCCTTTTCGCGATGCGGGCGCGCGGCTTCCTGCATGCGGCGCGGGCGGGCGCGTGCGACGAGTTCTCGACGGTGCTCGGGCCGGGCAGCGATGCCGACCATGCCGATCATTTCCATTTCGATTTGCGCCAGCGCCGCACCGGCTATCGCCACTGCGACTGATCGCGATCAGGTCTCGGGCGGGATGGCGGTCGGCTTTCCGCTGCCGTCGAGCGCGACCATGGTGAAGCGCGCAAAGGTGACGCGCTCGGTGTCCTCGCTCAGATAGCGCTGCGCCCAGGCCTCGATATAGAGCACCATGGAGGTGCGCCGGACGCTTTCCACGCGGGCGTGGATCGACAGCGTGTCGCCGATCCGCACCGGGCTGCGGAACGCCATCTCGTTGACGGCCGCGGTGACCACGCGCCCGCGCGCGCGTTCGGCGGCGGCGATGCCGGCGGCCAGATCCATCTGCGCCATCACCCAGCCGCCGAAAATATCGCCCGCCGCATTGGCATCGCCCGGCATGGCCAGCGTCCTGAGCGTCGGCGTGCCCGCCGGCGCGGACGGATCGGTGTCATTCATCGCAATCTCCCTTGCCGGCTTTTGGCGGATTGCCGCCGCTTTGTCACGCTTGCCGCCACCGGTTTTCAAAAAGCCGACGCGGCATGTCGCATCGGCAGAATTTTCCGCGGCCGGAGGCGCGTTTAGATGGCGGCCTGATGCCATGCCGGGGGAGGGCAGGCCATGCCGCAGACAATCCGTGCCGCCGTCTGCCGCGCCTTCGGCGAACCGATGCGCATCGAAGATGTCACGCTCGCCGATCCGGGGCCGGACGAGGTGCTGGTCGCCGTCAAGGCGTGCGCCATCTGCCATTCCGACATCACCTATGCCGACGGGGGCTGGGGCGGCGATCTGCCTCTGGTGCTCGGCCATGAGGCGGCGGGTCTGGTCGAGGCCGTGGGCGACAATGTCAGCCATGTCAGGCCGGGCGATACGGTGGTCGTCACGCTGATCCGCGCCTGCGGCGCCTGCCATTATTGCAGCGCCGGCCGGGACTATCTGTGCGAGACGGTCTTCGATCTCGACCGGCGTTCGCCGTTGACCGACGCATCGGGCGCACCGCTCGGCCATGGCCTGCGCACCGGTGCGTTCGCCGAAAAGCTCGTCGTCGAGAAAAGCCAGCTGGCGCGCGTCGATCCGGCCATTCCCTTCGAGTCGGCGAGCCTTCTTGCCTGCGGTGCGATTACCGGCGTCGGCGCGGTGACCAATACCGCGAAGATGCCCCGGGGCGCCCATGCGGCGGTGATCGGCTGCGGCGGGGTGGGGCTGAACGCGGTGCAGGGCGCGCGCATCGCCGGTGCCGCCTCGATCATCGCCATCGACCTGTCGCGCGAGAAACTCGATGCCGCAGAACGGCTTGGCGCGACGGCCACCATCGACCCGATCCACGAGGATGCCGTCGACAAGGTGCTGGCGGCGACCGGCGGGCGCGGCGCCGACTTCGTGTTCGTCGCCTCGGGCGCGCCCGCCGCGCTTGAAAGCGCGGCCAGCTATGTCGGCAAGGCGGGCACTGTGGTGATCGTCGGCATGCCCCACAGCGATGTCACGATCGGCTACAACCCCTCCAATGTGGCAAGCTGGGGCCAGCGCATCCTCGGCTCGAAAATGGGCTCGGCCTGCGTGTGCCGCGACGTGCCGCATCTGGCCGGGCTTTATGGCGACGGGGTGCTGCAACTCGATTGGCTGGTTACCGCCCGCTACACGCTCGATCAGATCAACGAGGCGATCGCGGCGACCAGGGCTGGCCAGGGCCTGCGCAATGTGATCGTGTTCTGACCATGCCAACGATCACCGACATCGAGACCTTCATCGTCGGTACGCCGGAGGGCACGCCGGGCGGGCGCTACTTCATCTTCGTCAAGCTGACCGATTCGGACGGCGTCGTCGGCTACGGCGAAGCCTATGGCGCGACCTTCGGCCCCAAGACCATGGCGGCGATGATCGCCGACGCCGCCGAACGGCATCTGTTGGGCCGCGATCCGCACAATATCGAGGCGCTGTTCCGGCGCTGCTATTCGTCCGGCTTCACGCAGCGGCCGGACGTTTCGATGATGGGCTGTTTCTCGGCGCTGGAGATGGCCTGCTGGGACATTGTAGGCAAGCATGCGGGCCAGCCCGTGCACCGGCTGATCGGCGGCGCGGTGCAGACCCGGCTGCGCTCCTACACCTATCTCTACCCGGCCACCGGCTCGATCTATCCGGCCGAGACGGACGGCCGGAACGTCTACAACGATCCCGACATGGCCGCCGAGGCGGCGCTGCAATGGGTCGAGCGCGGCTTCACCGCGGTCAAGTTCGACCCGGCCGGGCCCTATACGATCCACGATCCGCACCAGCCGCTTCTGGCCGACATAGAGCGCTCGGCGGCGATGGTGGCCGCGGTGCGCGAAGCGGTCGGCACGCGGGCGGACATCTTGTTCGGCACGCACGGCCAGTTCACGCCTTCGGGCGCGGCACGCATGGCGAAAGCCATCGAACCTTATGATCCGCTGTGGTTCGAGGAACCCGTGCCGCCCGACATGCCCGAGGCGATGGCGCAGTTTGCGGCGAAAACCACGATCCCCGTCGCGACCGGCGAGCGGCTGACGACCAAATACGAGTTCGCGCGGCTGCTGGCGCTCGGGGCCGCGCAGATCGTCCAGCCCGATCTCGGACGGTCCGGCGGCATTCTGGAGACCAAGAAGATCGCGGCGATCGCCGAAACACATCACGCGCTGGTCGCGCCGCATTGCTATTGCGGGCCGATCGCGGCGGCGGCCAACATCCAGCTTGCCGCGACGCTGCCGAATTTCCTCATTCTCGAAGCGATCAGGGACTGGACCGGCTTTCACGCCGATCTTCTGGACCGGCCCCTGGTGTTCGACGATGGCGATACGCTGGTGCCGACCGAGCCGGGCCTCGGCGTGGCCCTGAACGAGGATGTGGCCCGCGCGCACCCCTATGAGGGGCCGGACCTGCATCTGGTGATGGAGGATGCACCGGTGCGCCCGTGACGGACGTTCAGGGACGGCGCGGCGGAGGCATGCTCCGCCGCGCGCTCATGACTTACTGGACGACGATCTCGGTGATCTCGTTGGTTGCATCATCGACGGTGATCATCACCGCTGCGCCTTCTTCAAGCGCGCTCAGATCGACGCCTTCGGCCACGGTCAGTTCCGAATCGTCCTCCAGGACAACGAGCCGGCTGTCGGCATCGACGCTCTGGATCACGGCTTCCATCTGAGCGGCGAAGGCGCCGGCAGTCGCGGCCAGACCGGCCGCAAGGGCAATGAAGAGTTTCTTCATGTTCATGACTTCCATTGGTGCACCCGGTCTCAGAAGGCTGCGGCGCAAACCGTCAGCGCTGCCGGGCCATGAATCAGTATGCGGGCAATTGTGGCGGAGCAAGCGGATTCGACGCCGGCTGCGACGACGCAAGTCTCTGAAATCATTCATTGAAATTTGCCGTCCCCGAATCCCGCCCGACGATTGTGGCGGACCGGTTCTGCCAGCTCTCCGGCGATGGCGCGGCGTGGCGCCAAGCCCATCGCGCCGGCGCGGTCGCCGCGGCTCCGGACGGGCTTTTTGCCGCCCGTCCGGAGCCGTCCCTTGGCCCGTCCGGCCTTACTCGACCTTGGTGACCTCGGTCAGCGTGGTGGTGCCGTCGGTGTAGACGACGCTGATCGTGTCGCCGGGCGCAAGGCCCGCCAGTACGACCTCGTCGGCGGCGAGCCAGCTCGAACCGTCCTCCAGGACGATCATCCGGGTTTCCGGATCGATCGAGGCGATCACGCCCTGTCCCTCGCCGGCGATGGCGAAGATGGTCGAGGCGAGCAGGGCGCCACCTGCCAGTGCTGCGGTCAGTTTGTTGGTCATGGATCGTATCCCTTTCTGTCTCCCGTTGGTGCCACCGGCGCCGGCGGGGAAGGTGCCGTTTGCGCGGCGTGCCGGCGCTGGTGACGGGCTGAAACTGGCGAGCCGACGGTGGCGGCGCAATTCACGTTCGGTTGCCAAAAGTCAGCAAAAACAACGACATAATTCGGCCATGATTGGCCGGCGCATGCCACAATCGCGTTCGGGCGCAATCCAAGTGGCGGTTCGGCCAGTCTTTTTCGAACGCGCTGCGGGCACCGAATGGGGCAGGCCTTGCGGCGCGCCGTGGCGGGCGCGGTAACGCGCCTTTGGCCGGGAGGCGAATTTGATCGCTGTCAGGGTTCGTGAACGGTCGAGCGGCGGGCCGGGCGGAGCATCGGCACCAGTTCGACGGCGAGAATCGCCGTGAAGATCAGCGCGCAGCCGACAATGCCGATCGCCGGAATGCGTTCGGCAAGGAACAGCGCGCCGAACAGTGCCGCAAAGGGCGCTTCTGTCGACATGAAGATCGCCGCTTGGGGCGCGGTGGTGTGGCGCTGGGCGACGGCCTGGATGGTGAAGGCGATACCGCCCGAGACGATGCCGGCAAAGGCGATCTCGGGCGCGGCGGCAACGATCAGGTCCAGCGATACGGGCTCGATGAACGGTGCGATGGTGCAGCCGATCACGCCGCAGACCGCAAATTGCGTGAAGGCCAGCGTGAAGGGGCGCGGCGCGCCCTTGACGAAGCGGCCGAGAGCGATGACGTGGCAGGCCCACAGGACCGCGCAAAGAAGCGTCCACAGATCGCCTTCGGTGAGCCCGGACAGCGCGCCGCCCGACAGGAGCCAGATGCCGCCGAGCGTCAGCACGGCGGCGGGCCAGACCACCGGATGGGGAAACTCGCGCAGCGCCAGCACGGCCAGCACCGGCACCAAGACCACATAGGTACCCGTGAGAAAGCCCGAATTGGTGACCGTCGTCGTCAGAAGGCCGATCTGCTGGGCGGCGAGCGAGGCGAACAGCAATGTGCCCAGAACGCCGAAGCTGCCCCATTGTCGCGGTGTCAGCGGCGGGCTGCCTGCGGCCCTTGCGCGCCGGGCCTCCCACAAAGCGAGCGGGGCGACCGCGAGGGCGGCGGCAAAGAAGCGCACGCCGGTGAAGAAGACCGGCCCGATCGCATCCATCGCCGTCGACTGGGCGACGAAGCCCATGCCCCAAACGGCACCGGTGACGAGCAAAAGGGCGTTGGCGGTCGCGCGCTGCATGGTGCGCCCGTGCCACGGCGGCGCCGGCCGGGCAAGCGGCAAACATGTCACCGTGACAAGCTTGCCAACGCCCCGGGCGCGCGGCACATTTCCGCCGATCACGGGATTGCGCGGTCGGCGGCTCTTATCATGGCCTGCGGACAGCCTATGTTAGGTCGATGACAATCGAACGGGAGTTCACCTTTGCGCCAGCAGCCCACCCGATCGCCGTTCGGCGCTCTTGCCTGCCTTTGCATGGCCCTGGCCGGCCTTCTGGCAACCGCCATGCCGCTGCCGGCGGACGCCAGCCAGTTCAAGCGCATCCGCGACGTCAACGTATCGTGCAACGATGCACTGCGTTGCGACCTGTTCATCACCAATGCGCGCGTCACGCTGTTCACCGTCGGCTTCCGCCGGGCCGCGGCATTCGATGCGCCGGTCGCGCTTTACATGACGATGCGCGAGCCGCTGGCCGCCGGATCGGACGTGCGCTTTTCGATCGACGGCGCCGAGGTGCTGACGGTGCCTTCAGGCGCCTTTTCCTATCGCGCCGCGATCTCCGAATATTCCTATGCCAACCAGGACGAGGTGCGCGCGCTGTTCGGGGCCACCAAGGCCGGCGAGCGGCTTCAGGTGACGTTCCGCACCCGCTCGGGCCAGTCGACCGCGCCCTATTCGCTTTCGGGCGTCGTCGCCGGGGCGATCTTCATGGACGAGGTGCAGGGCCGGGTCGGCCGCGAGGACGCGCTGGCTGGGATCGGCGCGGTGCCGGCGCCGGCCGACGAAGGCCAGATGGCGGCGATGGATGCCGTGCCCGCCGGGTTGCGCCGCTATTATGAGGGCGAAGGCGCGCCATGCGCCGATTTTGACGGCACCGTGCCCGATCCGCTGGGCGGCTTTTCCGCCGATATCGACGACGAGGTGCGGCTTGTCGGCCTGCGCTGCGGCTCGGGCGGGGCCTACAACGCGCCGTTCGCCTTCTGGACCGAGATCGACGGGACCTATTACAGGCTGCCGCTGCCGGTGATGACCGATGACGGCCCCGGCGCGGTGATGGTCGCCTGGAACGCGATCTGGGACGCCGAGGCGCGGCAGGTCACATCCTTCTTCAAGGGACGCGGCATCGGCGATTGCGGCACCGTCACCAGTTGGAACGTCGGCGAGGTCGGCTTCGGCTATGGCTTCGTGCTCGCCGAAATGCGCGTCAAGGACGAGTGCGACGGCGTCTTCGACGAGACGCTGGAAAGCTGGGAGCGGGTCTGGCCGGCGGCCGGCGACAAGTCGTGACAGGCGACATCGGCGCGCGGCTGGCGTTCGTGCGCGAGGTGGAGCGGATCAAGGACACGCTGCGCTCGGGCATCACGGCATCGGGGCGCGCCGAGAGCGTTGCCGAGCATTCCTGGCGGCTGTGCGTGACGATCCTTTCCTTCGCCGATCTGCTGCCGGCGGAGATCGACCGGCTCAAACTGCTCAAGCTGGCCATCATTCACGATCTGGGCGAGATCTATGAGGGCGATGTGCCGGCGATCCACCAGAATGCGGACGATGGGCGCGATGCGCGCGAGCGGGCCGATTTCCACAAGCTGACGGCCGTGCTGCCGGCCGCGCTGCGCGACGAGTTCCGCGCGCTCTACGACGAATATGCCGCCGCCGGGACGCCCGAGGCGGTGCTCGCCAAGGGGTTCGACAAGCTCGAGACCATCCTGCAGCACACGCAAGGGGCCAACGCGCCCGATTTCGACTACCGGTTCAATCTCGCCTACGGCAAGACGCGGACGGATGCCGATCCGCTGCTCGCCGAAATCCGCACGCTGATCGATGCGGAAACCGAAGCGCTGGCCGAGGGCCGCAAGGCGTGGACGGGGTAGGAGGTAAACCCTCTCCCCGCTTTTGGGGACAGGGAAAAGCGCTCACTCGATCGCGCCGGTCCAGCGGGTGAGGCGTGCGCGGTTGTTGCCGGCATCGGAATAGCCGACCTGCGCGCGGGCATAGGCGACAAGGCCGCTGGTGCCGTCGCCGAGATCGACGGCCAGGAACTGGTTGGTGTCGGGAAAGCGCATCGTGTCGGTCCAGGTGACATAGCGCAGCGCGCGCGGGTCGGCGCCGTCATCGACGCGCTCTTTGCGCTCGGGCTGCGTCTCGATGGCGGTGCCCAGCGCTGCGATCAACGCCTCGGGCGTCATGGCATAGACCGGCAGTTCGCCGTCGGTCTTGACGCCGTCGCACAGGCCGGGCGAGCACAGGAGCGCGTCGTTGGGCCGGCCGGCGCGCTGCGGCGCGGCCAGGTCGAACGGGCCCAGATCGGGATCGCCGGCGACCATCTGCCAGGTCTGCTCGCGACCGATCAGGAGGAATGCGCCGGTCGCCACGATGGCGAGCGCGACGATCAGCAGCAACAGGCCGACGAACCAGTTCATGGCAAATTGTCCGGGATCGGGAGTGATTAGGATGCGGGATCGCGCACGATCCTTACGATCCGGCCGGGATCGGCGTCAATGGCCACCAGCAGCGAGCCGTCCGGTGCGATCTCGACGTCGCGGATGCGCCCAAGATCACCCTCGAACAGCTGCTCCTCGCCGATGATCGCGCCGCTTTCGTCGCGGTCGAGACGCGACAGAAGCTGGGCCCGCAATGCGCCGACCAGAAGGTCGCCCTCCCATTCGGGAAACATTTCGCCCCGATAGACGGCGAGGCCCGACGGTGCGATCGACGGGTCCCAATAATGGAGCGGCTGCTCGAAGCCCGGCGCCGCGGTGCCCTGGCCGATGCGCATGCCCGAATAGTGGCGGCCATAGGAGATTTCCGGCCAGCCATAATTGAGCCCGGCTTCGGGCCGGTTGATCTCATCGCCGCCGCGCGCGCCGTGTTCGACCGTCCACAAAAGGCCGGTCTCGGGATCGATGTCGGCGCCCTGAATGTTGCGATGGCCCTTGGACCAGAGTTCGGGCGCAGCGCCCGGCTGGCCGACGAACGGATTGTCGGCGGGAATGGTGCCGTCGCGATTGATGCGGATCACCGCGCCGGCATGATCGCCCATCACCTGGGCGCGGGGCCGTTCGCCGCGGTCGCCGGTCGTCACATAGACCGTGCCGTCGGGCCAGAAGCCGGTGCGCGAGCCGAAATGGCGTCCGCCCGAGGATTTGACGTTCATCGAAAAGATCGTCTCGGTGCCCTCGAGCGCCGGGTTGCCCGTCGTCTCGCCGGTCAGGACGCCTTTGGCCAGAGCCGTGCCCGTGCCGCCGGCGCCGGGCTCGGAGAAGGTGAAATAGACCTCGCGCGTTTCGGCGAAATCGGGCGCGAGCGCCACATCGAGCAGCCCGCCTTGGCCGCCGGCGGCGATCTCGGGCAGGCCGGAGACGGGTGCGGACAGGGTGCCGTCGCGGACGATGCGCATCGTGCCGGGGCGCTCGGTCACCAGAAGCGCGCCGTCGGGCATGATCTCGACAGCCCATGGGCTCGAAAGCCCGGTTGCGAGGGTTTCGGTGCGAAGCGATATGCCGTCGGCGGTGGTGGCGGTGCGTTCCTGCGCGGCGGCGGCAGTGGCCGTCAGCGCGGTCGCGGCGGCGAGGAGGGCGGCGGACAAGAGGTTCGGGCGCATGATTTCTCCGGGCGTTGAGGCTCTGCCTATCATGTAGGCCGCATGCCGGCCCGACCAAGGGCGGCAGCCCGGAAAAAGGGTGCCTGGCAGCCTTGCGTCAGCGGGTGCGGCGGACCGGCGCGTTCTGCCAATCGGCGGAGAGCCCGCGCCAGAAGGCGAACGCGCCAGCGCTCATGCCGACCAGGCCGAGGCTCATCAGGGCCAGCAAGGCCTCGCGGCCGAAGAGCGGGGCGGGCAGGGTCAGTTGCGGCGCGGCCAGCATGGTCGCCAGCGCCGCTGCGTCGAGCGACGAGGTGTAGGTGGCGGCGTGTGCCGCCGACGACAGGCCGAACAGGGCGATCACGGTCGCGAACGCAAAGACGCCGGCGATCGCGGCGAACGCCTTGGCGCTCGATTGGCGCCATTGGGCGCGCCGTGCGGTGTAGTCCATGAACATGGTCCGTGCTCCCGGCGGGGCGTTGTCCGAAACTGCTATGGTCACGCATAGTTGCGCTTTGGGGCACGATGTGGATCGGATTGGGCCGCGCACGGGGAAAAAGTGCGGCGATTTCGTGGCAACACGCCTGTTTTTGCGCTCAGACCGCGTCCGGCAGCCACTCCAGCGGCACATGGCCCGGTTCGGCCGCAACCCGCTCGATCCAACGGTTGACCGCCGGGAAACGCTCCATCTCGAACCCGCCCTTGTCGCCGGCCGAATGGGTGTAGGCGTAAAGGCAGATATCGGCGACCGACAGGGGGTCCCCGGCAAGAAATGGCGTGGCTTCCAGTTGCCGCTCCATCAGGCCGAGCGCCGCATGGCCCTTTTCGAGAAGCGGGTCGAGCACGTCCGGCGTGCGCAGATGAGCGCGGTCGTCATAGGTCAGGATGCCGGCGCGCACGGCAATCGCCGGCTCGTGGCTGTATTGCTCGAAGAACATCCATTGATGGACGAGCGCGCGGGCGTAGCGGTCGTCCGGCACGAAGCGCGTGCCGTCGCCGAGATAAAGCAGGATGGCGTTTGATTCGCGGATCGTCCGGCCGTCTTCCAGAACCAGCAGCGGCACCTTGCCGGCCGGGTTGATCGCACGGAATTCGGCGCTCGTGGTCACGCCCGAGCCCTGTTCGGCCGGCACATGGCGGAACGGCAGGCCCAGATGCGCCAGAAGCAAGCGCACCTTGTAGGAGTTGCCGGAGGAGGGCATCGACCAGAGAGTCAGCATGCGCGTTGCGTAGTCGCGGGCGGCGACCCTGTCAAAGCAGTTTTGGTGAAGCGGCGTTCAACCGCGTTGAACCGGCGCGCTCAGTTCCAGGCGGCGATGCGTCCGGTGTACGGTTCGTCGCGGCTGGCGGCGATCAGCGCGGTGAAGTCGCCGGGCGCGGCCTGCGGCGGGGCCAGTGCGAACCCTTGCAGGAAATGCGCGCCGGTGCGCCGGGCCAGCTCCACCTGGCGCATCGTCTCCAGGCCCTCGATGACGCAGCGAATGCCCTGGCGGCGGAACGTATCGACAATGCGCGACAGTTCATTGAAGCCGTCCTCTGAGTCCAGATGGCGGCGGGCGAGCGCGCCGTCCAGCTTGACGATGTCGGGCGTCAGCCGGGCGATGCGGTCGGGATCGGAAAAGGCGGCGCCGAAATCGTCGACCGCGATCAGAAAGCCGCGGGCCCGCAGCGCATAAACGAAATGGCGCAACGCGTCGGGCGCGGTCGCTTCATGCTCGGTGAACTCACAGACCAGATCGCGCGGCGAGATGTCCGCCTGACGCAGATCCTCGCCGAGGGCCGCGAGCGCGGGCTCGAAGGTGGCCGGCGCGTCGATCGCGGCGGGATGGAAGTTCAGGAACAGGCGCCTTGCGCCGTGCGGCAGGAACCTGGCGTTCTGGACGTGGACGTGGCGGACCAGCGCCTCGACGCTGCGCAGGTCGGCGGGCGCGATCTGGCTGAAATAGCTGTCGGGCAGAAGCGGCGTGTCACCGCGAAACGGACGCGCCAGCGCCTCGAAGGCGACCGGTACGATGCGTTCGCCGTGGCAGCGGAAGACGGGCTGGAACGCCGAGCGGACGAGCACCATGCCGTCAACCGCGTTGAGCGTGCCGTCTTCATTGCGAACCGTGCGGCGTGCCCCGGCGGTGCCGTCGTTCTGTTTCGTCGTCATCAGTGCCGTCTCCGGGGCGCCATCATGTCAAGGTAAGCATTATTAACGGACGTGGTTAACGGAGTATTGCGCGATCGGCCGATATGGTTAACGCGATCGTCGCCGCGACCGGCTTGCGCATGCGCGTCGATGGCGCAATAAGTGCGCCGCCCGCGCCGCCTCGCGCCGGGCTGCCCAACGGAGTGATGACATGGCCTTTCTTTCCGATACGCTTGCGCGCGTGAAGCCTTCGGCGACGATCGCGGTTTCCAGCAAGGCGCGCGAGTTGAAGGCGGCCGGCCGCGACGTGATCGGCCTGGGCGCGGGCGAACCGGACTTCGACACGCCCGACAACATCAAGGCGGCGGCGGTCGAGGCGATCAATCGCGGCGAGACCAAATACACCGCGGTGCCCGGCATCATCGAACTGCGCGAGGCGATCTGCGGCAAGTTCAAGCGCGAGAACGGGCTGGACTACACGCCCGACCAGATCATCGTTGCGACCGGCGGCAAGCAGGTGCTCTACAACGCGTTCGCGGCGACACTGAATCCCGGCGACGAGGTGCTGATCCCGGCACCCTACTGGGTCAGCTATCCCGACATGGTGCTGCTCAACGGCGGCGAGCCCGTGTTCGTCGAAACCACGCTCGAGGACGGCTTCAAGCTGACCGCCGCGGCGCTGGAAGCGGCGATCACGCCGAAGACCAAATGGCTGATCTTCAACTCGCCGTCCAACCCGTCGGGCGCCGCCTATACGCGCGACGAACTCACGGCGCTGACCGATGTGCTGATGAGGCATCCGCATGTCTGGGTGCTCACCGACGACATGTATGAGCATCTTTGCTACGGCGACTTCACCTTCACGACGCCGGCGCAGGTGGAGCCCGCGCTCTACGAGCGCACGCTGACGATGAACGGCGTGTCGAAAGCCTATGCGATGACCGGCTGGCGGATCGGCTATGCCGGCGGCCCGGTCGAGCTGATCAAGGCGATGACCAAGGTGCAGGGCCAGCAGACGTCCGGCACATGCTCGATCGCGCAATGGGCGGCGGTCGAGGCGCTGAACGGGCCGCAGGACTTCATCGCCGAACGGCGCGCGGTGTTCGAGGAGCGGCGCGATCTGGTCGTCTCGATGCTCAACCAGGCGAACGGCATCCAATGCCCGATGCCCGAGGGCGCGTTCTATGTCTATCCGTCCTGCGCCGGGCTGATGGGCAAGACCGCGCCGAACGGCACAAAGATGGAAACCGACGAGGACTTCGTCACCGCGCTTCTGGAAGCCGAGGGCGTGGCGGTGGTGCACGGTTCGGCGTTCGGGCTGGGGCCGAACTTCCGCATCTCCTATGCGACCTCGACCGAGGCGCTGACGGAAGCCTGCGAGCGCATCCAGCGTTTTTGCGCGGCCTGCACCTGATCGGGCAGGACGCATTCACAGCGCTTTGGAACGAGGAACGGCAGCGTGCGGCGAGCACGCTGCCGTTCGGTCTTTTTTATGTTGTGATTGGCGCGGCTGGCTGAGAGGATCAGCGCCCCATCGATCATGGTGATCCCCCGCCGCGCGTCTTCCTGTTACTGGCTGGCGGGCCGCATGGTCAGGTATCAGCAGGTTACAACCGGTTACACGACACCTGTTACGCGGACCGAATGCGGCCAGTGTTGCCGGCCTGCACTGGCATGACCGCGCCGGGCCGGTCTAAGGTCGGACGGGCTAACACGTTGGCACAGACGGGCGCATTGAAGATGGTCGGTACAGCGATGACAGCGCGTGCACTGGCGGCGTTTGCCGTGTTCATCGTGCTGGCCGGTTTCGCGCCGGCGCGGGCCGACAGCCTCTACGACCGCGCCTTTAAGGCCCGCCTGACCGACTATGCCGACCCGGCAACGCTGGGCGCCTTCGTCGGCCAAGCCGTCCGCACCGGCCAGTACGACCAGGCGATCTCGACGCTCGAACAGGTCATATTCCAGGACCCGGGCGATGCCGGCGCGCGGCTGACGCTGGCGCGCCTTTATTTCCATGTCGGCTCGTTCGATCTGGCGATGGGCCATGTCAACGAGGCGCTGGCGCTGGGCGTGCCGTCGCTGGAGGTCTCGCTCCGACAGCTCAAGGCACGCATCGAACGGGCCCGCCAGCCGGTGCGCGCCCATCTGGACGTGACCGCCGGCGGGCAGATCGTGCATCGGCGCGCGGCCTTCCCGACCGGCTTTGCGGCCGGCACGAGCCAGACCGATGTCGGCGGCTATGCGATGATCGACGGGCGGGTCGTCTTCGGTCCGGACACGGCGACCCGCGACCTCGTCCTGCTGGATGCGGGAATATCGGTCGACCGGCCGTTTCTCGACACCGATTTCAACGGCACGGGCGACGGCTTCACCGCGCTTGCCGGCCATGGCGCGCTGACCTTGTCCAAGGGGCTGCCGGACGTCATCGACACGCTGCGCGCCGATCTGACGCTGTTCGGCGACTATGAGGATCTGGGCGGTGGCCGCGACAAGCGCGAACTGGGCGTGCGCACGCGCATCGGCTTCAGGCCGAGCGTCGAGACGCAGATCTATCTGGATGCGTCCTATGGCTGGCTCGGCGAATCGCGCGCGCTGTTCGCCGACGGCCAATGGTCGGTGGGGGTCGGCGCGCGCTATCGCATCGCGCCGGGCTGGACGGCGGACGGGTTCGTGCGCCACTACCAGCGGCGCGGCACGGTGCCGGCGGCGGTGCTGGGCGGAACGGCGTTCGGCTATCGTACCCAAGGCACAGAAGGCGGGGCGGCGCTGACCCATCTTCTGCATGTGTTCGAGGACGGGCGCGCCTGGTTCCAGACGCTTGCGGCCAGCTATGCCGACGACACGATCCTCGATTATGGCGCGGTCGGCGCCGGGCGCGGCGCGCTGGTCAAGGGCCGGCAGGTCTGGCGCGTCGATTGGGATCACACTGTGCAATTGAGCGCACAGGGGCGCCTGCGTTTCGGGGTAGGCTATCATCACGAACGCATCGGGCCGGGCGGCACCGGTTCCCGGACAGACGCATGGACCGGCCGGCTGCGCTACACGTACCGGTTCGACTAGGATGCCCGCCATGAGACCACATTCGCGCACGATTGCCGCCGGCCTCGCCGCCCTGGCAGCGTGCGCGGCGATGCCCGCGGCGGCGCAGACGGTCGGCACGATGACCGCCGAACGCGCGGCGGTGACCCGCGATGGCGGACGGGTGCGGGCGGGCGATCCGATCGCGCTGGGCGACCGGCTGCGCAGCAATGCGTCGGGCGAGGGGATCATCGTCTTCCAGGACGAATCGAGCGCCCGGCTCGGCCCAAATGCCGACCTGACGATCGACAGTTTCGTCTACGATCCGCAGCGCCGGAACGGCACGGTGCGCCTGTTGCAGCGCGGCGGCACGGCGCGCATCTTCGGCGGCCAGATATCCAAGCGCGGCCGGTCCGAGGTGCGCACGCCGCATATCGTGCTCGGTCTGCGCGGCGGCATCGCCGACGTGACCGTCGGGCCCGGCGGCTCGTCGGGCACGCTGCTCGCCGGCACGATGACGTGCGAAGCGGGCGGCGAGCGGCGTACGGTGACCAATCCGGGCTTTTCGTGCGTGTCGGACGGATCGGGCGTGCAGACCGTCCGGCTTGGCGGCGGCGATAGCCGGTTCGTCGATCCGGCGGGCGGGCAGGGCGGTAGCGGGTCGCGGACGGTGTCGAACCATTGCGCCTCTGAGGCGGGCATGGGTTCGCCGGCCTGCGCGACGCGGGACGGCCGGCTTCCCGGCCCGCAATCGGGTTTCGGTGCATCGTCGGCCGGCGGCGCGCCGGGCGGGTCTCCGCCCCCGCCGCCCGAGCCCCCGCCACCTCCGCCGGAGCCGGACCAGCCCGATCCGCCGCCCCCGCCACCTCCTCCGCCGCCGCCCCCGCCGCCGGGGCAAACGACCGCCGATCCGGTTGCCGACTGCATCGCGGCGGGCGGGTTCTGGGATACCCAGACGGCGACCTGCGGTCCCTGAGCGGAGATGGGGTCAGTCCGGCTGAGCCATCCCGTTGCGGTCGCCGCGCTCGCCCTGGCGGTCGTCCTCGCCGCCATGGCGCCGTTCGGTGCGCTGCGCGAGCGCGGGTTCGATCTCTACCAGACGCTGTGGCCGGGCGACGTGCCGCTCGACCGGGTGGCGATCGTCGCCATCGACGAGGCGAGCCTTGCCGCCGAGGGGCGCTGGCCGTGGCCGCGCGCGCGGATCGGCATGTTGGTCGAGACCATTGCCGAAAGCGGTGCGGCGGCGATCGGGCTCGATCTCTTGTTCCCCGAGCCGGACGCTTCTGCCGATGGCGCTGCCAGCGATGCGGCGTTCGCCCAAGCCCTGACGCGGACACCATCCGTCCTGGCGATGACGCTCGCCGCCGATGCGCCGCCGGTGCGCGCCGAACCCAAGGCGGGCTTTTCGTTCATCGGCGCGGGCGCGGACGCGTTCGATCGGGGCTATGGCGGCGGCGTTGCACCGATCGCGCCGCTCGCGGACGCCGCAAGCGGCCTCGGCGTCATACGCTCCTTTGCCGATGCGGACGGGCGGATGCGGGCTATCCCGCTCGTCTGGGCCGAACAGGGGCCGGGGGCGCCGCTGCGCCATTGGCCGGCCTTTTCGGTGGAGATGCTGCGCGTCGCGCAGGGCGAAGCGGGCCTCGCGGTGCGCATGGGCGGCGCGGGCAACGATGCCCTCCGGGTCGGCGGCGCCATCGTGCCGCTCGGCGACGGGCGGTTGCGGCTGATCGACGTGCCGGCTTCGCCGATGCGCGTGTCCGCCGCCGACCTTCTCGCCAATGGGGCCGACGCTGCATTGGACGGCCGGATCGTCGTGCTGGCGGTCGATGCGGCCGGGCTCGACCGCTACCATCTGACCGCGCGGGGCGAATTGCGGCTCGGTGCCGACCTTCACGCCATCGCGGTCAGCCAGATGCTGGCGGGCCGGTTCCTGCTCGAAATGCCCGGCGCGCGGCTGGCCGAGTTCGCGCTTCTGGCGATCGGCGGCCTTGTGATCCTGTTGGCGCTGGCATTTCTCGCGCGACGGCCCGCGCTGGCCGCATTGACCGCGCTGGCCGTGATCGCGCTGCCGCCGGCGATCGGCTTCGCCGCTTATGTTAACGGCCTGCTGATCGACTGGACGCAGCCCTCGGCGGGACTTTTTTTCGTCGCGCTGGCCGGCGGATACGGGCTCTACCGGCAGGCCGAGCGCCGCCGCCGGACGCTGCAGACCCAGTTCGCGCAGTTCCTGTCGCCGGAGATCGTGCGGCGGCTGGCGGAAACCGATGCGCGCGCCGCGCTGGCCGTCGAGGACCGGCCGATCACGGTGATGATGGTCGACATTCGCGGCTTCACCGCGCTCACCGGGAGCTGGCCGGCGGACAAGACGGTCGCCGCGCTCAACCATTTCCTCGCCATCGCCAATGCGGAGATCTTCGCGCGCAACGGAACGATCGACAAATATCTCGGCGACGCGGTGCTCGCCTTCTGGAACGCACCGGTGGAACAGCCCGGCCATGCCGATCTGGCGCTTGAGGCGGCGCAGGCCATCGTCGCGCGGGTTGAACGCGAGAACGCATCACTCACCACGAAGGGCCTGCCGGCGCTGTCGGTGGTCGCCGCGGTCGAGACCGGCACCTGCTCGGTCGGCAATATGGGCACCGCCGACCGCGTCGATTTCACCGCCATCGGGCCGGCGGTCAACATCGTGTCGCGGCTCGAACAGCAGTGCAAGCAGCTTGGCGAACCGGTGCTGGCCGGGCCGGCCTGCGCGGCGGCGGCGAGCGGGGCCTTGCGGCGGGTCGCAACGGTGAATCTGCGCGGCATTGACGGGCCGACCGAGGTGTTCGCACCGCAACAATGACCGGCCGTCCGTGCCGGACTTGTTAATTGAACGGTATGCAGCGATCTGTAGGGTGGCGCGAATGGACGGCCGAAACAGTGGGCAACGGGACCGGATGGACAGGACCGAGATCGACCGGGATGCATGGCAGCGGCTTCCGCTGGCGCGGGTGCCGCGGCGCGGACCGACGCGCGGCAAGAACGCGCAGTTGCGCGCCAAGCTGAGAAGCCTTGTCGCCTTCGTCTATCCCGACGAGGATGCCGATGCGCTGGTGCAGTCCATGTGCGACGCGTTCTGGCCGGACAATCTCAAATCGCGCCAGCGCGGCCGCCAGCCGGGCAATACGCTGTGGTCGGAAGAGGACGCGATCGTCATCGCCTACGGCAACAGCTTCGTCGACGGCACGCACAAGCCGCTCGACCTTCTGAACGACTTCATGCACCGTTACATGAGCGGCACGGTCAATGGCGTGCATATCTTGCCGTTCTTTCCGTTCACCTCCGATGACGGGTTCGCGGTGACCGACTACCGCGCGGTCAATTCGGCGCTTGGCGACTGGGACGACATCAGGCGCATCGCCGCCGATTTCTCGCTGATGTCGGATCTGGTGCTCAACCATGTCTCCAGCCAGAGCGCATGGTTCAACGAATATCTGCAGGGGCACGAGCCCTATGACGGCTTCTTCGTGGAAGCCTCGCCCGAGGACGATCTGAGCCAGGTGGTGCGGCCGCGCGCCCACGATCTGTTGCGCGAGGTGGAGACCGCCAAAGGCACGCGCCACGTCTGGTGCACCTTCTCGCACGACCAGGTGGATCTCGATTTCGCCAATCCCGAAGTGCTGCTCGAATTCATCCGGATCATGAGGCTGCATGTCGACAATGGCGTGCGGATCATCCGGCTCGACGCGGTCGCCTTCATCTGGAAGCAGGTGGGCACGCCGTCGATCCACATGCCGCAGACCCATGCGATCGTGCGGCTGATGCGGGTTCTGGCCGATTATGCCGCCGAGCCCATCGTGCTCCTGACCGAGACGAACGTGCCGAACACGGAGAACCTTTCCTATTTCGGCAACCGCAACGAGGCACACGCGGTCTATAATTTCCCTCTGCCGCCCTTGGTCCTGCACGCCATGTGGTGCGGCTCGTCGGAGCTCTTGAACCGCTGGCAGATGGCGATGCCGCCGGCGCCGCTGGGCTGCGCCTACCTCAACTTCACCGCCTCCCATGACGGGATCGGCGTGCGCGGCGGCGAGGGGCTGATCACCGAGCCGGAGCTCGAACGGATGACCGAGACGGTCGAGGCGTTCGGCGGCAAGGTGTCGATGCGGGCGATGCCGGACGGCACGCGCCGGCCCTATGAACTCAACATCACCTTCTTCGACGCGATGGCCGGCACGTTCGCCGGCCCCGACCAGTGGCAGGAAGAGCGCTTCCTGTGCAGCCAGACCATCCAGATGGCCCTCGAAGGCATGCCGGCCTTCTACATCCATTCGCTGATCGCCACGCACAACGATCAGGCCGGGTTCGAAAAGACCGGCCAGAACCGGGCGCTGAACCGCAAGCGCTGGGACTATCCGGAATTGCGGGCGCTGCTCGACCGGCGCGAGGGCGACAACGTCCATGCGCGCATTCTCGAACGGCTTTCGGCGCGCATCCGCATCCGCTGCGCGCAGCCGGCCTTCCACCCCAATGCGACGCAGTTCACCATGCAGTTCGGGCCGAAGCTGTTCGGCTTCTGGCGGCAGTCGCTGGACCGGGACCAGTCGATCTTCGCCATCCACAATGTCAGCGCCGAAAAGGTGACGATCCCGGTCGGCGCGATCAATCTGATCGGCGGCGACCACTGGACGGACCTGTTGTCGGGCGAACATGTGCGCGCGCACGGCACCGACGTTCTGGCCGGCGACCGGGCGCGCTCCAAGGGCGACATCGGTTTTGCGCCCTATCAGTGCCGCTGGATCTCCAACCGGGCCTGAGGCGCCGTCTTTCTACCGCGCCACCACGTCGACGCGGCGGTTGAGCGCCTTGCCGTCGGCGGTGTCGTTGCTGGCGACGGGCTCAGCCTCGCCGATGCCCTGCGGCGTCAGCCGGCCCGCATCGATGCCGCGTTGGGCAAGCCAGGCGACGACAGACCGCGCGCGCCGGTCCGACAGGTCGAGATTGTACGCGTCTTCGCCGTCCGCATCGGTGTGGCCCTCGATCACAACGTTCAGTTCGGGCGCGCTTTCGAGCGCCTCGGCGAGCTGTTCGAGCGCGGCGGTGGCGGACGATTTGGGCACATCGCTGTCATGGTCGAAATGGATGCCGTAAATGCGCGCCTCGCCGGTTTCCTCAAGCGCGGTGACGATCGGGTTGGCGGGTTCCGTGGCGCTGCAGGGCGTTGTCGTGCCGTCGGGCGCGGGCGGTCCGCCCCAGGCGCTGCGGCTGCGCTGACGGTAGCGCACGCCGGCGAGCGCGCCGGTGCTGTCGATGGTGGCGAGCGCGGTGCCGGTGATGCCCTGGTCGGAGGTCCAGTTGAGCCGCGCGACGCCTTCGTCGACCGCGCCCGACAGCGTGCCGTTGGTGCGGCCGCCATTGTCCAGATAGCAACCGCTGACCGAGCTGCCGTCCTGCCGAAGCTCGATGAAATCGGCGCGGCCGCTCTGGAAGATGCCGGTGAAGCGGCCCTCTTCGTCCGGTGGGGTGACCGCGCCATGGGCGATGGCTTCGGCAAAATAGACCCAGGCGGCGTCGGCGCCGATCGGGCCGTCGACGGTGAAGCGCAGCCAGCGCACGGGCGTATCGATCGTGCTCGCCGCCATGGTTGCGCCTTCCGGCCCTGCCTCAAGGGTCGCCATGGGCGCGAACCCGGTGCCCGGGCCTTCCGCCGAGGCTTCGACACTGACAGGGCCGGCCGAGCCGCCGGCGACGCCGCCGGGCCGCTCGCCGGCGCCATGGATGCCGACCGCTTCTATCGTGGCGGGGGCGACCAGTTCGAAGACGAACGTATAGGGCGGCGGGTTCTTCGCCGTGCCGGTGCTCCAGTTGCTCGCCGGATTTCCGTCGGTCAGCGCCAGCGCGGCGTTGGGATCGACCGAGGCGGAGACCAGAACCGCGCCCTTGGCGAGCGTCAGAAGATCGTCCGGCGGCGGCGGATCCTGCGCAAACGCCGTGGATGCAGAGAGGGAAAGGCCCAAGGCCCATCCCGTCATTGTCGCCGCGTGCCGCACATCGCCCTCCTGCCGCCGGGACCATCTTGAAACGCTAGCGGTTGGGCGGCATCGCGGCAAGCGGGGGGGTGGGCCACCAAGGGCCGGCCCCACTCCCTCACAACAAACTGTCGGGCATTTTCTGTTCGGCCGCGGTGTTGGCCCTTCTGAAGACCAGCGTGACGAAGGTCGACACGATCACGATGAACAGCGAATAGAGCGCCGGCACGGCCATGACCGCCTGCTGCTGTTCGGCCGGAAACGAGAAGATGACGATGGCGATCGCCAGCGGGCCGTTCTGGATGCCGGTCTCCAGCGCCACGGTGCGCGCATTGCGCGGATGCAGCCTGAGCGCCTTGGCGAAGAAATACCCGATCGTGATGCCGACAAGGCCCAGGCCGATCGCCGCCACATAGGTCGAGGGCGTCGTGTCGCGCAGGAACTGCCAGTTCTGCGGCACCCAGGTCGCCATGATGAAGACGATGAAGAACAGCGCCAGGATCGAGCCGCAAAACTCGATCACCGCGCCGGCATTGGCGTTCATCTTGCGGATGCCCATGCCGATGGCGACCGGAACCAGCAGGACGATCAGCACGGCGACGATGTCCTCGCGCGGGATTTGCAGGTCGAGCGCGGCCGCATAGAGAAGAAGGATCAGCGGGATCATCACGACGCCCGCGACGGTCGAGGTGACCGTCATCAGGACGCTCAGCGCCAGATTGCCCTTGGAGAAATAGGTGAAGATGTTCGAGGTGGTGCCGCCGGGCATGCAGGCCATGATCAGGATGCCGATGGCGATCGTTTCGGGCACGGCCAGCGTCAGCGCGAGCATGAAGCCCAGAAGCGGCATGATGCCGTACTGGCTGATGACGCCGATGGCGAGGCCATAGGGGCGGCGCAGCGCCAGATAGAAGTCGCGCGGCGTCAGCGAGGCGCCCATGCCGAGCATGATGATGGCGACCATCAGGCCGAGCAGCGTTTGTGTAAACTCATCGACCATTTGGGCTTACTCCGCCGCCAGTTGCGCCATCTGTTCGGCGCGCAGTTCTTTTCGAAGGATCTTGCCGACATTGGATTTCGGCAGTTCGTCGCGGAATTCGACCAGCTTGGGCACCTTGTAGGCGGTCAGGTGCTCCTTGCAGAAGGCGCGCACGGCGTCGGTGTCGAGGCCCGGATCGGCGCGGACGATGAAAGCCTTGACCGCTTCGCCCGCCGCATCGTCGGGCACGCCGATCACCGCCGCTTCCAGCACGGCCGGATGGCCGGCGAGCACGTCCTCGACCTCGTTGGGATAGACGTTGAAGCCCGACACGACGACCATGTCCTTCTTGCGGTCGACGATGCGGACATAGCCGTCCTCATCGATCACGCCGATATCGCCGGTCAGGAACCAGTCGCCGGCCATGACCTTTTCGGTCTCGTCGGGTTTCTTCCAGTAGCCCTTCATGATTTGCGGTCCGCGCGCGCCGATCTCGCCGGTTTCGCCGATCGGCAGGCGCTTGCCGTTGTCGTCGAAGCAGGCGATCTCGGTCGATGGCACGGGAATGCCGATCGTGCCCTCGCGCGCCTTGCCCAAGGGTTCGAACGTCAGCACCGGCGAGGTCTCGGTCAGCCCGTAGCCCTGCAGAACCTCGGTGCCGGTGATCTCGCGCCAGCGGGCGGCGACCGAGGATTGCAGCGCCATGCCGCCGGCGCCGGCGAACTTCAGATGCTTTGGCGGCGTGTCGCGGAACCAGATTTCGTTGGTGAGCCCGTTGAAGAGCGTGTTCACGCCGCTCATCCAGGTGACCTTGTAGTTCTCGAAGGCGCGTTTGAGGTTGGACAGGGGTCGCGGATTGGGGATCAGGATGTTGCGCCCGCCAAGCCAGTAGAACGCCAGCAAATTCACCGTGAAGGCGAAGATGTGATAGAGCGGCAGCGCCGTCAGCACCACTTCCTCGCCCTTTTTCAGATCGCCGCCCAGAAGCTCCATGGCCTGTTCCATGTTGAGGATCAGATTGCCGTGGGTGAGCATGGCGCCCTTGGCGACGCCGGTCGTGCCGCCGGTATATTGCAGCACGGCGATGTCGTCGTGGGTGATCGCCTGATGGTAGGCATCGACCTCGACATGGTCCCTGGCGATGTGGCTGCGGCCGGCGTCGAGCGCGTCGGGCAGGCGCAGATGGGCGACCTCGACGGGCTTGACCGACTGGTCCCAATATTTCTGCACCAGACCGACAATGCCGCGCGGCATGACCGGGAAGAATTCGGCGATGCGGGTGACGATCACGTTGGGGATCGGGTGGCCGCGGGTGGCGGCGGGGATCTTGTCGGCGAACATGTCGACGATGATCAGCGCGTGGGGCTCGGCGTCGGTGAACTGCCGCTCCATCTCCTCGGCGGTGTAGAGCGGGTTGACGTTCACCAGAACGCAGCCGGCCTTCAGGATACCGAACACGGCGACCGGAAAGCTCAGGCAGTTGGGCATCTGCACGGCGACGCGGTCGCCGGCCTGAAGCCCGGCCACCTCGCGCAGATAGACGGCCAGCGCATCGGACATCTCGTCGACCTGCGCGTAGGTCAGCGTGCCGTTCATGCCGTTGGGCAGGCAGCAGGTAAACGCCTTGGCGTTGCCATAGGTCTCGGCGACCGAGCGAATCAGATCCGGCAGGTTGCGATAGGATGCGGCCTCGATGTCGGTGCGGACGCCAGGTCCGTAAAATGCCGTCCACGGCCTGTCCGGTTGAGCCATGTTCCTCCCCAATATTGCTCCCGTTGCACGGTCTTTTGGCCGTGAACCCGCGAAGGTGGAGCATCAACCGAGATTTGCGCAACTTATTTTTGAGTTTGGCGGGAAGGTTTTTGGGGAGGGGTGGCGCCGGTTGGTCATTCAGAGCGGGCGTGCCCTTGTTCGTTGACTGACGCGGTTGCTGCCCTGGCGGTCGCATTGCCGCGACAGGCGCTTTGCCGAGCGCGGATTTTCCGGCCAGGCATGCGGCGCGTCCTTGCCACGGCGAAGGATGCCGACAGGGACATGCCGGTCAACGCATCACGCCCGGTCGGCGAAGATCGCGACCATGGCCGCGACGATGGCTTCGGGCGCATCTTCCTGTACCAGGTGGCCCGCTTCGGGCACGGCGACCAGCCGGCCGCCTGTCAGCCTTTCGGCCAGCGCATGACCGCGTTCGATCGGGATCCATGTGTCCTGCTCGCCCCAGAGCAGCGTGACCGGAAAACCGGTGGGGCCGTAGCGCGGCTCGACCTCGTCGGTGAAACGCCGGTCCATCTGGGCGATCTGGCTGTAGAAGGCCGCTTGTCCGGCCTTGCCGAGCCAGGGCGCCATGTGGACGGCCAGCGCGTCTTCGTCGAGCGGCCGATGGGCGGCGCCGGCAATGTAGGTGGCCAGCAGCGCTTCATGGGCATAGGCGGGCAGTCCGGCAAAGGCGGCTTCATGTTGCCGGACATGGGAGACGAAGGGCGAGCCCCACGGCGCGACGGCGACGGGATCGACGAGCGTCAGCGTCCGGTAGGCCAATCCGTCGAGATAGTGCGCGCGCAGCGCCGTCGCGCCGCCGAAATCGTGGGCCAGCACGTCCGGACGGTCGAGTTGCCATTCGCCGAACAGTGCCGCCATGAGGCCGTTCTGCACGCCGAGGGAAACATCGAGGCCGGCGCCCTTGTCCGAGGCACCATAGCCGATCAGGTCGAACCAGTAGACCGTCCGGTGCCGCGCCAGAAGCGGTGCGATTCGGCGCCAGACCTGCGAGGAAAAGGGCGTGCCGTGAACCAGCACCAATGGCGGCCCCTCGCCGAGGCGACCCCAGGCGATGCTGGCGCCGCGATGTAGGAAACGGTTGGGCAGGTCGAGCACGGACATGAGCGGCACTCCCGGATTGTCAGGCTTTGGCTGCCGTTACCGAGCATTGAACAGCCGTTTCGGCCAGCCAAAAACGCTGAACGGTCCTTTAAGCGCGATTGACCGTGTTGGCCGCCGATACCGGGTCAGACCGCGGCGGGTTGTCTGTGTAGAGGTCGGGCGCCCCTATCCGAACTCGTCATCGTCCGCCTGCACCGCCTCGAACAGATCCCGCACCAGGTCCGGGTCGGCGGCCTGGACGCGCGACCAGGCGGGAATGAAGGGCGTTTCCATCGGGTTGTCGAGGAAGGTCTTGCCCGCATCGACGATGTTGCCGGCGAACAGCTCGACCGCGCGCTCCTCCTTGTGCCGGTCGACATGCAGGCCGTTCATGCGGGCGTCGTTGTAATAGGCTTCGACGAAGTCGAGCGCGGTGCGGTAGTAGCTCGCCTTGAGCGCGCGGAAGGTCTCCTTGGAGAACACCGTGCCGTCGGTCGCCAGCTTCCGGTACAGCGCCTTGCAGATGTCGGTCGACATGCGCGACAGGCCCTTCTTGGCATCGTCCTCGGACAAAGGCTGGTGCTTGTGGTCATAGGCGTCGGAAATCTCCACCTGACAGACCGCCCGCGGGGCGAGATTGCGCCATGCTTCGGACAGCGTGCCGATCTCCAGCCCCCAGTCGGACGGGATGCGCATGGCCGGCAGGATCGAGGTGCGCATGGCGAACTCGCCGGCGAGCGGATAGCGGAACGAGCGCAGATAATCGAGATAGTCGCGTTCGCCGATGGTCTTGCGCATGGCTTCAAGCAGCGGGGCGACCAGAAGCCGGCTGACGCGGCCGTTCATCTTGCCGTCGGCGGTGCGGGGGTAATAGCCCTTGCAGAACTGGTAGGCGAATTCGGGGTTGGCGACCGGATAGACGAGCCGGGCCAGCATCTCTTTGGAATAGGTGAGGATGTCGCAATCGTGCAGCGCGATCACGTCGCTTTCGGCGCGCGCCAGCGTGTATCCGATGCAATACCAGACATTGCGGCCCTTGCCGGGCTCGGTCGGCGACAGGCCGGCGCTGGCGAGGCGCTCGTCGATGGCGCGCAGGCGCGGCCCGTCGTTCCACAGAACCGAGTGGGGCAGTTCGAGCCGGTCGAAGAACTTGCGCGCGGCCTTGTATTCCTTCCTGGTCGCGCGATCGAGGCCGATCACCACATGGTGGACGAACTTGACCGTGTTGAGTTCGTCCAGAATGGCGGGCAGGGCGGGGCCTTCGAGTTCGGAATAGAGCGAGGGCAGGATCAGCGTCACCTTCTGGCGGCCGGTGATGGTGATCAGTTCGCGCTCGAGATCCTCGGGCGTGCGGGTGCGCAGATTGTGAAGCGTGGCGACGGCGCCGTTCTGGTGAAAATCTGCCATGGGTCCGATCGCACTCCGGTTACACTTGCATTGTTCAGGCGCCGCCCGCCTGGGGCCAGGCCGACACTAGCGGCAGCACGGCGTCATTCCAACCGGCGGGGCCGGGTTCGGCGGTGCGGCTGATGGTGCCATCTGTCTCGCCGGCAAGGTGCGGCAGAGGCGTGCCGTGCGGGTTGGCGACGATGAAGGCGCGGTCGGCCGCCTGAAGCATCTCGGTGTCGTTGGGCGCATCGCCGAGCGCGACGATGAACGGCAGGCGGGCGCCGAACAGGGCGGCGGTGATCTCGGTCATGCGTTCGGCCTTGGTGCCCCCGAAGGAGAGCGTCAGGAAGCGGCCGCCGGACCGGGCCTTGACCCCCATTTCCGCCAGCGCTTCGACGAAACGCGCCTTGTCGCCGTCCGTTCCCGCCCAGAGGCCCGGCTCGGAAAAGCGGCGTTCGGCGGCCAGCCGCGCGCTGCGGTCGTCGAGCCCGGTCGCGGCGGCGATGCCGACGGTGCCCAGATCGCCGAAGCCGGAAAAATGCCGGCGCAACCTGGCCGGCACGCGGTCGAGCGCAGCGCGCAGCTCCGCATAGCGGGCTTGCCCGTCGCCAGCGTCTTCGCCCTCGGCGGGCAGGATGCCGGCGCCGTTCTCAACGACGGCCGGGCAATGCGCAAAGCCCAGCCCGGCCCTGAGCGGCGCGATCTCGGCGGCGGTCTTCGATGAGGCGAGGATGAGCGGGATGGCGCGCTCACGCAGGGCGGCGAGCGCCGGTTCCGCCGGCCGCCAGTCATAGCTCTCATGGTCGAGCAGCGTCCCGTCCAGATCGGAGAACACGATGAGCGGGCGGTCGGGCGCGGCGGCGGGCATGGCGGTGAACAAACGCAACTCTGTTACAGGGATGCGACAAGGCTAACACTTTTTGTGCGCCGCACCCAAGGCCGGGCCGCGCGAAAGCCGGACGTGCTTGTGCCGGCGGCCGGAGCGCCCTATGGATCGGGCCGTTGCCAACCCGCCGCGTGTATCAATGTCCGTCGTTCTTGAAAATGTGCACAAGAGCTTCGGCGCCGACCGGGCGGTCGCCGGCGTCGATGCCGAGATCGCGACGGGCGAATTCTTCTGCGTCCTGGGTGCTTCGGGTTGCGGAAAATCAACGCTTCTTCGGCTGATCGCCGGGCTGGAAATGGCCGATCAGGGCCGGATCGCGCTCGGCGGCCAAACCATGTCCGGTCCGGACCGGCATGTACCGCCGGAGGATCGCCGGACCGGCTTCGTCTTCCAGTCCTATGCACTATGGCCGCATCTGTCCGTGCGCGACAATGTCGCCTTTCCCGGAGAAGCGCAGGGGCTTGGCAAGGCCGAGGCGCGCCGGCAGGCGATGGACCATCTTGAAACCGTGTCGCTGACCGGGTTCGCCGACCGCAAGCCGGCGGCCCTTTCGGGCGGGCAGCGGCAGCGCGTGGCGCTGGCGCGGTGTCTTGCCGGCGGCGCCCGCACGATCCTGATGGACGAGCCGCTCGCCAATCTCGACCCACATCTGCGCGCGGTGATGGAAGAGGAGCTGACGCGCTTTCACCGCGCCTCGGGCGTGACCACCGTCTACATCACCCATGACCAGCGCGAGGCGATGGCCGTCGCCGACCGGGTGGCCGTGATGGAAAAGGGTCGCTTTCTGCAGGTCGGCACGCCGCGCGAGATTTACGAGCGGCCGGCCAATGCCGCGGTGGCGCGCTTCATCGGGCGCGGGACGCTGGTGCCGGTCACGGTCGATGGCGACCGCGCCACAGTGAACGGGCATTCGGTCGCGGTTGACGGAGACCCTGCCGACGGGCCGGCGACGGCCTTCATCCGGCCCGAACATGTGACGCTCGGCAATGCGGGCGGCATGGAGGGGCGTGTCGGCGCTGCGCTCTATCGGGGCGGGCACTGGGAGGCGACGGTGCTGCTGCCGGGGATCGAGCCTCCGGTTCAGGCGACGAGCACGGAGCCGCTGGCGGCTGGCGAGCCGGTGCGCGTGGCGTTCGACAAGGCGTGGGTGCTGCCGGCTTAAATCCGCCAGGGCACCACACCCGGCGGCAGGCGCTTGCCGAAGCGGTCGAGCGCCACCATCAGCGCGATCGTGGCAACAACCGTTACCGCCGACATGGCTGCGGCCAGCGTCGTGTAGCCGCCATCCTCGTAATTGTAGATCGTGGTGCCTATGGTCTCGTTGCCTGTCGACCACAAAAGCGCCGAGACGGTGATCTCATTGTAGGCGGTCAGGAAGACGAGGATGGCGCCGGAGGCGGCGGCCGGCGCGATCAGCGGCGCGAAGATGCGGCGCATGCGCATGAAAAAGCGTGCGCCGGATATGCGCGCGGCCTCGTCGAGCGCCGGGTCGAGCTGGGCGCAGGCGGCCGTCACCGGTTTGAGCGCGATCGACAGGAACGCGCAGACATAGGCAAGGCCGATGATGATCAGCGTGTTGTAGATCGACACGTCGATGACAGGGATCGGCCGGATGAAGGCGAGGATGAAGGCGATCGAGATGACGAGGCCGGGAATGGCATAGGTCGTCTCGGCAAGGGTCGCGAGCGCGGTTCCGGCGCGCCGGTAGCCCTTCTGCCGCGCATTGAGAAAATGGCCGACGGCCATGGCGATCACCGCGAGCATCAGCCCGGCAAGACCGGCGACGAGCGTCGAATTGGCGAAGGCCCTGAGCGTGACCTGCTGGCGGAACAGCACCTCGGCAAAGTTCGCAAAGGTGATGGTCGTCAGGTTGAACGGCACGCCATAGGTCGGGATCAGTGCCGTGGTCGTCAGCGCGACAACCGGCAGGACCAGCGTTGCGGCGACCAGAAGGGCTAGCAGCGTCTCGACCAGCGGGCGCCGCGCGCCGAGCCGGATTGCGAGCGGCGGCTGGGGCGGGCCGATCAGCGGGCTGCGGGTGCGCGCCAGAAGCGTCATCTGGACGGCGATGATGGCGATGGCGATGGCGGCCAGAAGCGCGGCGATCGCCGCGACCGAGGTCAGGACATCGGGGCCGAAACTGGCAAGGCGCTGCCACAGCAGCACCGGCAGCGTGGTGTAGCGCGCCGGAATGCCGAGCAGCGCCGGGATGCCGAAATTGCCCAGCGCCGAGACGAAGGCGAGCGCGAAGGCCGAGATCAGGATCGGCGCAAGCAGCGGCAGCACGATGCGGCGCAAGACGGCGAGCGGCCTTGCGCCGGCGATCCGCGCCGCCTCGATCATCTCGCGCGGCAGGGCGCGCAGTGCGGCCAGCACGACGAGGAAGACCAGCGGCATGTGCTGGATCGACAGGAGCGCGATCACGCCCCCGCGCGAATAGAGCGGATGGGTGGAACCCGGTTCGGGCGCGATGCCGAGCATTTGCAGCAGCGGGCTCGACGGCCCCATCGCCTGGATCCACGCGATGGCCGTCACATGCGGCGGCACCATCATCGGGATCAGCAAGAGGAAGGTGAAGATGCCCTTGGCGCGCACGTCCGTCAGCCCGATGACCAGCGCGATCATCGTGCCCAGGACCAGCGCGATCAGGCCGGAGAAGAAAGCGCTGTCGAGCGAATTGATCAGCGCGCGCGGCACCGAGCGGCTGTCGAGCGCATCGAGGATGGGCTGGAGCGTCACGGCGCCGTCCAGCGTCAGCCCGGCGCGCGCCAGAAGCGCCAGCGGCATGACGAACAGGACCAGCGCCACCGCAATGACGATGGCGAGGGTCAGCCCCTCGCCATCGGGTCTTGGCAGGATGCGTTCGCTCAAGGGTCAGCCGCCGAAAATGTCGACGAACCGTTCCTTGTTTGCGGCATCGTTTTCAAGGGCTGCGGCGGGATCGAAGTCCATCAGCTTGATCTGGTCGCGGGCCGGAAAGCCTTCGGGCGGCGCAATGTCCGGATGGGCGGCCAGATAGCCCTGGTCGGCGGCGAGTTGCTGGCCTTCGGGCGACAGGAGGAAGTCGACAAAGGCCTTGGCGGCTTCCGGGTTCTGCGCGGTCGACAGGATGGCGACCGGCTCGGTGACCGCGGAGACGCCCTCTTCGGGGAAGACGAACTCCACCGGCGCGCCGTTGGCCTTTTCGCGGATCGGCAGGAAGTCGACGACGAAGCCGTACAGCTTTTCGCCGCCGGCGATCGCCCGGTAGGTGCCGCCATTGCCGCCCTGCGGGTTGGCGCCCTGGTCGGCCAGACCCTCATAATAGGCCCAGCCGAGATCGGGGTTGGCGGTCAGCGCCGCCATGTGGATGGTCGCGGCGCCCGAGGTCAGTGGCGAAGGCATGGCGATCCTGTCTTTCGCCGCCTCGTCCAGCAGGTCCGTGTAGGAGGTGGGGACCATCTCGGCGGCGGTGTTGTAGACGATGCCGGTGGTGATCAGCTTGGTGGAGAAATAGAATTTCTCGTCGTCCATGATGGCCGGGTCGTAGGCGGAGATGTCGGCGCCTTCATGGGCCATCAGCCGGCCTTCGGCCTTCAGCCCTTCCATGGTGACCATGTCGGCGATCAACAGCACGTCGGGCTGCGGCGCGCCGGCCTCGAACTCGGCGGCGAGCTTGGCCATGACCTTTGTCGTGCCGTCGCGGATCCACTCGACCTCGACATCGGGGTGCTTGGCCGTGAAGGCGTCCACTGTTTCCTGGGCGTCCTCGTTGGGCTGGGAGGTGTAGAGCACCAGCTTGCCCGAGGCGGCAAGGGCCGGGCCGGAGAGCATGGTGGCGATGGCAAGGGCGGACAGAAGCGTGCGCATGGGTGAGGTCCTCTGATGGGTGGGAGACAGGGCGCGGCTAACAACCCAATGTGACAGCGGTGTAAAAGTCCAGATCACCATCGGGCCAAGCCGATGGATTCCGGTGAAAATCGCACTGGATGCCGCCCTGGCCGGGTTTTCGCGCCAATGGTGTTGCGGCATGTGCGCAAGTGCACAGGGCCGCGGGCCGTGCAGCGCTAGCGTTGCGGTTGAGGGCGCACCGGACGCGCCGCACAGCACAGAGGATTTTTGCCATGACCCGTCTTTCCAAGTTTGCGGCCCTTGCCGCCGGCGCCGCGCTGATCGCCACGGCGGCCACCACCGCCGGCCATGCCGGCATGAAGCGCCACGGCATTGCCGCCGCCGGCACCATGCAGCTGGCTGCCAAGGCCGGAGGCGGGTCGGCCGCCGACGGCTATCCGACGCCGGGCAAGGCGTTCGAGGCCTGCGGCGGCGCCGGCAATGTCTTCGTGATGTATGACGAACTGCCCGACGGTACCCGGACCAACCATTCCTACCACTGCGTCGACGAATGATCGGAGCGATGGGGCGCGGGAGCGGCCGCCCGTGGCGGCCGCTCCCGTAAACGGGCTTGCCAAGCGATGGCGCCCACGTGCGCTATGATGCTGATAAATGGTGCTGACGGAGAGAGATAGTTTGAACTCTCTCTTCGACACTTTGCAAGAGTGGGAACGCCATCTCGCACAGCTAGACCACGATGGTCTGCGGTGCGGCGATGACCAATTTAAGCCCAAACTTTAATGGCTTAGCGGCTGGCAAACCGGCGAAGAAGAAATACCCGCCGCCCTTCTCTCTGCGCTTCACGTATGAGGAACGGGCGCGGCTCGACGCCGAACGGGGCAACAAACCCCTGAGCGTCCATATTCGCGAACGGCTCTTCGGCGATGATGCTGCGCCGCGCAAACGGCGCGGGAATAGTCCCGTTGCTGATACAGAAGCCCTGGGCCGTGTCCTCGGTGCTCTGGGTCAGTCGCGACTATCGGCCAACCTGAACCAGTTGGCGAAGGCCGTGAACACGGGCTCCCTTCCCGTCACGCCGGAAACCGAATCCGATCTCCAGGAAGCCTGCCGCGAAGTGTCGGCCTTGCGGGCCGATCTTCTGCGTGCGCTCGGCAAAACGCCGGGGGATGGGCCATGATCCTGAAAGCCAAAGAACGGGGCGACGCTCCGCAGCTCGCGCGGTATCTGCTCGCAACCCGCGATAACGATCATGTCGAGCTGCATGACATTCGCGGCTTTGCGAGCGATGATCTGCAAGGCGCTTTCAGCGAGGCCGATGCGATCGCCAAAGGCACGCGCTGCGAGAAATATCTCTTCTCGATGAGCCTCAATCCGCCGGAAGGCACGGATGCGGGCGTCGAGGCGTTTGAGCATGCAATCGAACAAATCGAACAGAAGCTCGGCCTAGAGAACCAGCCGCGCGCCATCGTCTTCCATGAAAAGGACGGACGGCGACATGCGCATGCCGTCTGGTCGCGGATCGACAGCGAGCGCATGCGGGCGATCAATCTGCCGCATTACAAGATGAAGCTGCGGGACGTTTCCCGGAAGCTCTATCTGGAGCATGGTTGGGAAATGCCGCGCGGTCTCCAGGATCGTAGTCTGCGCGATCCTCTCACGTTCACGCGCGCCGAATGGCAACAGGCGAACCGGGCCGGGCTCGACCCGCGCGAAATCAAATCGGCTTTCCAGCAAGCCTGGAAAACATCGGACAACAAAGCTTCGCTCGAACAGGCGCTCAAGGAACGCGGATTCTGGCTCGCCAAAGGCGACCGGCGCGGCTTCGTCGCCATCGACTATCGCGGCGAGGTCTATTCCTTGTCGCGCTATGCAGGTGTGAAAACCAAAGAGCTTGAAGCGAGGCTTGGTGATCCAAAGCAGTTGCGCGCCGCTGATGACATCAAGGCCGAAATCGCCAGCAGCATGTCGCGCAAGCTCGAAGCCTTCATCAAGGATGCCGAACGCGATGCCAAACAGCGCCTCGCTGTGCTGGCATTCCGCAAAACCGAGATGGTCGCGCGGCAACGCGCCGAACGCCAAAAGCTAACGGCTGCGCATGAAGAACGATGGCGAGCCGAAACAATGGCTCGCGCACAGCGTCTGCCGAAAGGCTTTTCCGGCATATGGCACCGTCTGACAGGTCAGTACGGCAAAATCAGAGCCCAGAACGAGCGTGAAACGCTCGAAGCCTTCCGGCGAGACCGGGCGGAAAAAGATGGCTTGGTCCTGAAGCAGCTCGACGAACGGCAGACATTGCAGCGGGACATCAAGGCCCAACGCACAATGGTCCAGCAAGAACTCATGCGGCTGCGCAAGGACGTTGCGAATTATCGCCATCTTGACCGTAATGACCGGCAGGAACGCGAAAGCGCACGTGAGAAGAAGCGCGAAGCTGAAACACAGAAGCGGATGCGAAACCAGCATCCCCGTCGCAGGCGCGGCTTTGAACCGTAGCCCTGTTGCCGCCTTGCGCTGCGGGGCGATGACGGCTGCTCCTGTCCAACCATTCCACGAGAAATTCCGGCGTACTTCTGAGGCTTGCCACTCCTAACCGAGGCTGCTTTTCAAGCGCATCCTCCGTTTTGCTGTTTCGAAGATCAGCCCGAACCATCAGCGCCTTCTTGGGCCGATGATGATGTGAGCCGGGGCCGAAAGGCCCTGAGCGGTTCGGGGCCTCCTTGAAACAAAGGAGGATACGATGAAACTCGTCTCACGTTTCGAAGCGGCAACCATGAGCACGCCCGCATTGAGCGGTCTGCTCGGACAGGCGAAGCGCGCCTTCGCCCATGCCGTTTGCGGTTCACAGCAGCGCCTCGATGCGCTGGAGTCGATCCGCAATATCGAGCATGAGCTGAAGTCTCGTGCACCACGGCTCTAAGCCGGTGCGGCTGGCCTGGCGGTCAGCCGCATTTCTCTTGCTTTCCCGCACCTGAGTTTGCGCCATGCCTATCAGCTAATGTGCATGCGCAGCCTTTTTGCCCATCTGCAAATTGGCAGGCCGGTTGCTCTGCAACCGGACTAGGCCCGCGCCAATGAGCGGGGAAGACCGTCAAGACCGCAGATTGCGGAGGGGTTCGCCCATCCTGCACAAACGAAGTGCGGAAGGATGGGGAGACCGCGATCTGCGCCCTTGGGCTTGGACTTGGCGGACGATGGGCCGCAGGCCCCACTTTAGAAATAGAGCACCATAGGGCCAAAGCTCTCACGTAGAAACGATACGTCAAAGATGTTTTGATCTTATCTTTGTGTAGCCGGCGCAAGCCTGTGTGGATTGAGGCATCACAAGTGTCTAAAATCCTCCAACCGCGCGAAGAATGTTGATTCGAGCGGCCAACAAGCTTGACCCGGAGCCGACAGCTAAATTAAGTATAATGAAGCAACAAAAGAGAGAAATATTTGTTGATTTCATACAACACAGAGCTGATTCAAGCGATTTGCTTTCATACTTCTACTGCTATAGAATATTTAGGAGAGGGGGCGGCAGCTTCGTTGCGGGCACGACATTCTGATATACTGGCAGCAAGCAACGTATTTGAACTGCTAGTCGGACAGGTTTCCGTCAATGGAAACCTGTGTACCTTGACGGTTCCGAACCTCCTTTCGCTCGAAATGGCTCCCAATTATGCAATCCCGGACGACGGCAGCGTGTATGATTGGTCAACAGTCGAGCGGGTTAAGCTCATGGGGATCAACGATGTTCGATGAAAGAATGATGGACCAACCGGACTGGGTCTCACCGCCTGGGGAGACCATCGTGAGCATTCTCGAAGAGCGAGAACTTACAATCGAACAGTTTGCCTATCAGATTGGACGCAGCGCAAGCGTGGCTCAGAAGATTCTGGACGGTTCCCAAGCTATTGACGTGGACCTAGCACGGCAGCTTGCAAGAGCTATCGGTGCCTCAGAGAGCTTTTGGATGGCACGAGAGCATGACTACAGGGCAAGCTTGGCTGCACCGGAAGACGTCCGAGTGGGCAGCCTTGCTGACTTGATTGGTCGCCTCCCAGTTGGCGACATGCAAAAATACGGATGGATTACACGCACTCGCTCCAAAGAGGAACAGGTCGCTGAGTGCCTAAGCTTTTTCGGCGTGTCTTCGCTCGCGCAATGGCAAGGTCGCTACGAAAATGCCTTCCAGCATGCTGCCTATAGGCGCTCAACAGCATATGCCTCTTGCGAAGTGGCTACTACGGCCTGGCTCCGTCAAGGAGAAATCGAAACTGAGAACGATGAAGTTGCAGACTGGTCCCCAGCGGTGCTCAAAGAGCAAATACCGCATTTCCGTCGTTTGACTTGGTATAAGAGCCCCAGCCTGTTTTTGCCGAAGCTACGAGAGATGTTTGCCGAGGCGGGAGTCAAGTTTGCTATCGTTAGGGCTCCAAAAGGCTGCTCCGCAAGTGGAGCAGTGCGAATCTTAGCAGACGACATTCCACATATACAACTTAGCTTCCGCTATCTCTCAGACGATCAGTTCTGGTTCTCGCTATTTCATGAAGTCGGGCATTTGCTTCTGCACTATGATAAAATGCCGATCTTGGAGAATGTGGAGACGGCGGAAGATCAGTGCGAACTTGAAGCAAATGAGTACGCATCGCAGGTGATTATCCCAATGCACTATCGTGAAGAATTCTCCGCGCTGGGTGGATCACGTTTCCCAATTATCGAATTCGCCAAGAAAATTGGTGTCGCGCCGGGATTGGTCGTAGGACAACTTCAGCACGAAGGCATTATACGATATAATCAAATGCAACACCTGAAACGCCGGTTTCGTTGGACAAACTAACCTCGAAAATAGATGTATTCGACCGGGCTTTTTTGCCAATTGCATAGTGCATCTTCGATCACCTGGGGACTTACATCTAAATGCTCGGCCAATTCCGCACAGGCAGTTTCAAGCTGCGCGACGCTCAAACCGCTTCCCAATAGCAGCCGTGCCCCATCTTTCGGTCCGGTGGACTGAGCAATGTAGGCTTTGTCTGGAAGAATTGGCGCGATTAACAAATTACTGAGATTACACAACAAGTCGAATTTTCCGAGCCTGCCAAGTTTAGCGACTTGATCGAGTTCACGATAGAGGCAAGCAAAGACCTCTTTCGGATTTTGCCCAACGCGCTTTTGTACATCAGCTATTAATGCCTGATGAGAGCCATAGGAGCCAATCCATTGAATATAAGTGGCGATAGCATGGCCAGTCCCCTTAGGCCCGGGCTTCAACGTTTCGAATTTTCGATGATTGCCGAAACGGCGTGAACGGCCAGCACTAGTCGTGTGGGGATAATTCGCCTGCAACCAGTCCGCAATTGCCATAGGGTTCTGGCTGGCAGAAACCCAATCCCAAACGCCACCCTGGCCGAACCGGCCATAAAAATCTTCGGTTAGATTCCAACCATCAGTTTTATGCTTGCCGAAATGAGTTGCCAAGTATACCAGCCAGTAAGCATCATCAATGCGACCTGCCTTATGCAAGGCCGCTGCACCGCCAAGCGGCTGGAAACTACCAGAATACGGAGTGTAAAGGCTAGCCGATTTCGCTCTGATTGAGGTCATGCGCAGATACTCGATACGTCGAATGCTGTCCACCAATTGTGCGATCAGCACTGATTTCCTCTCAAGGCTGTTGAGTCCAGGGAAGCCAAATCGCTCACTTGAAAAACTGTCCAATAGATCGCTAATCTCAGCAGACTTTTTTTGATCTTTAATCCTTGGCGGCATCCCTCTCACCTAAATCTAATTTATCCTGGACAATCGTCCGCGTTTGCGGCGCAGGCAACGTTTTTGGCCGCTTTACAAAGAAGTTTTTGTAAAACGTGTTGGTTATATTGCCAAAATTTTCATCACGTAATTTAGTGCCGCGTTTAAACCGTGAATCGGCAAGTCGCAAAAGTACTAGCGCTAGATCGCGCCAATATTCGGGCAGCGATATCTCTGCTGCGCGCGTGATTGTGCCGTGCCTTATTGCATGTTCAGTGTTTAAGAAGTCCTGCAAGTTACGGAGCTGGCAACCGGAAGGCATCTTAGGCATTTCGAACGTGGGGTTCTGGAATCCCTCGTTGAGATAAGCGGAAACCTTGTTTGTGTCTTGCTCATATAGGTGCAAGCTTGTTGCGAAATGGTGGTATTCACCTACTCGGATTCCAAGAGAGCGGGCGACAAGTTCTTGTATCATCGTGAAGCAGAACACGTCGTGGGGAAAGCCGAGATAAGCGTCGTTCGAACGCATCATTACGACGAGATGCAGGCGCTCCCGTCTACGAATAAATTGGAGCGCTATCGTACAAGGCGCTTCCGACTGCCCTGGTTCAAGATCACTTGGTTCAATAATGGAAATTACCGCGCGACGTGTGTCCGGTTTGCGCTGTAACCGGTCTATCACTCTCTCGATCTGGTTGAACGAGCGGCCAAACTCGCCGGTCCCAAGAAGTCTAGGGCCGTAAGCTTCTTCAATCGAACCTGACGCTTTTTCAGGGGGGTAGTTGCGTATATAAAAGCGGATAAAATCCAGGTCGGCACTGCCAGCCATGTACCAACAAAATTCTGCCAATCCAGAAATGAGAATTCCGCGTGTAGCGGTAGCACTGATCCTCGCCCGTGGGTTCTTGAGTACGATCTTCGGACCTAGAAGATCTTGTCCATTTCCCTTACTTGCTTCGAACACATCGGTACTATTGGAAAGCTGTCCATATAGCTTTCTTAATATTTCATCTAAATATTTTCCTTCAATAATCATATCGTAACCGAATGGCTTTCGGCTCTTAACGGCAGCAGATCGCCAAAACGATATGTCTGCCGCACAACTTTCAATCCCGGTAATCCCTGATCGCGTCTTGATCGAGTTCTTTAGCGGGAACGAGCCGGTAATGGCGTTCCTCAACGACCTTTATTTCGTCGTCTTGTAGCGTCAACTCGAACAAAGCAACCGTATTGCCGTCCATAAATTGTGCGGCGATTGCTCGACAGCGGACGCCGGGAAACTTCTCTTCTACGAAGCGAATGTCCTGAGTTGTCTGTACTATCCCTATTTGATCCTTCCCACCCTTTGCTTGAACAGGAATGACGTAGTGACAGCCGCGCTTGTCGATCCCGACGTACAATTCGTCGATTTCGATCTGGCCGATACCTTTAACAGTAGTGCGTAAATGGTTCTGGAGACTGTAAGTTGTTAAACTGAGAAAAGTATCGATTAGGCGATTGTAGCGAACAATTGCAAGAAGAGCTTGCTCGTCATCAAGCGCGTAGGCGCGGATTATTTCGGGCGTTGCATCAGGAATATCTGTTACGACAAGGGAGCTGTTCGGCTCGATACGCGTCGCTGGCACGAGCTTAAACCGATATCGCGATTTTCCGGCTCCCTCGATGATCCATTCCAGTCCTTTTGGCTGTGTGGCAATGATCTTCGGCGGCAACGCACGTCTATATCGATAACTATAGGGAACATCGCCAGGATTTAGGTCCAAGTCCGGCGCAAGCGCTTCTTTGGCCTCAATAATTTCGCGTCGAATAAACTCGAATTCCGTCTGGCCATCTTGGTAATGGTCAAAAAATATCTTCTCGATCATAAGATCGTAGGCTGCGGTACTCTTCTTAGCCAAAAATCACCTCCCCAGAGAGGCGTTCGCGTTCAATATCGGCTTGTTTCCGCTTTTTCGCACCGCTCTTTTGATCGCGGCGGCTAGGCGGCGCATCTACTCCGAAGTGGGCTGCCGCGCCCGAAAGATCGAGAGATAGCAGGGCTTCATCCCCCAAGGCCAGGACCTCCTTTGGCCTGCTCGGTTCGACACAGAGCGCCTTCATAACTTGCCCTGCGATCGCCCTTGCTAGCGGGGGAGGCACGGCGTTACCTATTTGGCGTGCCCCATGCCACTTGGTAACGTTGAAGCGGAACCAATCGGGAAAACCGTGCAATCTGGCCATTTCTCTTACGGTCACGCACCTATCATGGCTGTAGTGAATGGGGCGGGGGCTAGTGAACGCCCCTCGCGCACCATCTGTGCCTGCGCGCAAAGTGTTCGATACCCCCTGCATTGGCAGCTTGAAGAACCTACTAATTGGCTCGACATTGCCGGGCTCGGTCTCCGAGAAGCGCCTGCGGGATATGTCGGTGTGACCCGTTCGTGCGCTTGACGTCAGAAATGAGGGGTCCCAATCGCGAACGTAACCAAAATGCCAAGCGTCATTGGTCATGCACCTTAGCTCTGCTGCATACTTTGACGGATCGCCAAAACCGGTAGTTTTTACCGAGTCACTTCCGATCAAAGTTTGGTAGCGGTCGGCGTCGGGCAGATCGCCCAGTGCATCTTCGCAAGTGGGGCCATTGGAAAGCCCGTCGATGGCGCGCTTCCTTCCCGAGAGATTCGTGATTGCCTCGGGATATTCGGGCATCTTCTCGCCCTTCCGGCAACCGAGAAGAATTAAGCGTTCCCGAAATTGTGGCGTCCCGAAGTTTCCGGCATTCAGCACCTTCCATGGAAGCCGGACCTCATATCCGACGCTATCGAATGCCGCGACAAGCTCTTTGAGAAAATCCTTGTGTTTGCCGACTGTCAGACCTTTGACGTTCTCAAAAACAAAGGTTCTGGCTTTGAGCTCGGAGACGATGCGCACAAAATCCAAAACGAGCCTATTTCGTGGGTCATCGAATGCGCGATGTCCTATCAACGAAAATCCTTGGCATGGAGCCCCGCCGAAAACGCAATCTACCACTGAATTACCAATACCCGCGACTTTGCGGATATGCTCAGCCGTGAGCCCTTCCACCGAAAGTGGAATCACGGCGGTGTTAGGGAAGTTGTATTTATGTACTGCGCAATGCACCGGATCGATTTCCACGGCCGCAGCGATATCGAAGCCGGCTTGCTCGAAGCCTAAGCTCAGCCCTCCTGCCCCCGCAAATAAATCTATCCCGACCGGCCTCATTTACTTCCCCTCGATAAATATTCATGATTCTGTCGATATTTTAGCCCGACCGAAGGGCGGTGTCGATCGGAAACTAAGATTCATCCACAAAGCCCCTCAGCCGTTCCGTCAGTGCATCGATATCCCTGGTTTCGCACTGCCACACGACAAGAACCTCCCACCCCTGAGATTCGAGAAGTTTCAGCTTTGTTCTATCACGTTCGACGTTCCGCTCAAGCTTCGGCAACCAGTACTCCTGACGGGATTTCGGCGGCTGGCCCTTAGAGCAGCCGTGAGCGTGCCAGAAGCATCCGTGCACAAATATCGCCTTGCGATGCCTGGGCAGGACTATATCTGGCTTGCCGGGCAAATCTTTTCGGTGAAGTCGGAAGCGCAATCCCATTGCATGGAGCAACCGCCTTACCGTTAGCTCCGGCCCGGTGTTCTTGCTTTTAACGGCCTGCATAATGCGCCGTCTTTGTTCTGGGCTGCGCGTGTCCATGAAACAATAATGGTGGCTTCAACTTCTCGGGTCCAGTTTTGGCAAATTTATGAGCGGTTCGCTTACGCATGGTCCGGTGCAGGTGGAGAGGCAGTTCTCCAGGTCCTGGGAGTGGGTTCAGGGGCGCGCGATAGCCCCCTGATCGGGTTCAGCGCCGATGCGCTGGCGGCATCCAATCCGCGCAGGGTTGGTCGTTGGGATGGGTCCAGGGAATGGGTAGCGCGAAAGCTCCCTTCTCTGGTCTCGATGAAATCGTCTCCATGAAATGGTCAGGGGTCTTGGGGGCAGGAACGCCCGCCAAGTCGATGGGTGCAGGGAGAGCGAAGTCTCCCGCGAGTGATTGACCGGCGATACGGTCTACTGGCTCTGGAATGGGCTAAATGCCCTGGAAGAGCCACGGGCCGGGGGGATGGAACGGGGGCGCGCAGCGGGCCCCCTTCCCAAGATGGTTTTGTACTACAAAACACATCTTGCGATCTGCGGAAAACGCGGTCTTCGGGTGCGACTACATACGGCTGTGTGTACTACAAACGCTGCTGTTTAGCGTGTCGCCGTCTTCTTTGTAGTCTCCGGCTCAAGCATGATTTCGATATAGCGCTCGATGAATTCCTCGGTGGTCATCGTGCCTGCGAGTTGCCCGGCGATGCCGTCTGCATCCTGGGCCATCTGTGCGGCTCGTTCGTAGGCTGCCTTCGACAGCGTGATCGTCAGTTCGATATCGTCGTCCATTGTCTTCACTCCGCCGAACCCGGCACGCGGTGCAGCGCAACATTGTAGTGCGATTGCCGATCCTCCGGGGATGGGGGCTCGGCAAAAAAGTCGGGTGCGGTCGGCATTATCATTGTGCCTGCAAACCCGAACGGTTCGCGCTTCAAAACATACATATGACTGAAAAGGAAGTCGCGGATCAGAATGAGCAAATCCTGGCGGCCTATCGGCAAGCAAATGCCGTTCCTGTCCAGCGGGCTCATATTTTCTGTGTCGTCGTCATCATCGCGCCCGAAAACATAGCGCTCGCGTGCAATGCCGTAGTCCTTGCCTTCTCCGGCCTCGATGGAAACAACCGCCATCGGCTTGACCGGGATTGACCGCGTCTCTTTGGGCGGTGCCACGACTGCTGCAAGTGGGCCGGTCGTCCAGGCCTTGGCGGTTTCGGATGGTGTTATCCATCCCTTTTCCTCGGTGGCGACGAGCGCATAATCGCCTGCCGACTCGGCCCATAGGTCGCCAAGCCTGAACGGCATGCCGACAAACTGCTTCATCGCAAGTCCCAGCTCTTCTTCGGGCGGCGTGGCCATATTCACCTCCAGAAATTTCACGCAGGCATTCAGGAAGGCCGCGCCGCGCATGCGCTCGCCTTTGCGCAGGCGCTGAAGATTCTTGATGAGCGAATCCATGCTGACGCTCGGCGGTAGTTGCGCCGAAAGCTCTTCGGCGAGCGAGACATCGCCGACATTGTGCTTCGTCCGGTAGGCGAGCATGGCCCGCCTGATCCGCTCGACCTGGTGATCCTCAAATCTCCTGACGAATTCCATCTGTCCAGTTTCTGTCCATCCCAAAGCGGAATCGAGCCGGTACGTTGCGTTTCATCGAACCGGCGAAGCGCAAGCATAGAGCGGGTTCGGGAAACGAAAAACCTCTGGGAGTTCAAAGATGAGCACTTCAACACAGAAGGCTTACGAAGTCGGCAAGAACGGCGGAACCGTGAATACCAACGGGCTTGCTTACCAGGACAAGCAGCGGATCGACGCTGCCGTCAACAAGGGACGGCAGGGCAAGTAACCGCACCTTAAGAACCGGACCGGGCGCGTCTGTAGCCCGGTCCCTCACATCGGAGAATTTTCCATGGCACGCGCGCCAAATCAAAAATCGGGATCGCCGACCGGCGCCCTTTTGATGGGCGTGTCGTTCTATGCCCTTGCCTCCTACTGGCCTGAGATTACCGGCTCCCCGCCGGATGCTGCCGACCAGCTCTATCTCGGCTTTTTCAAGGTCATGGGCGCATTGGCAATGCTGACCGGGGTTACCGGCTACTACAAGGCCTGGCGGCAAAATGAGAGGCGCAAGCAGGTGCAGGCTCCGTCCGGCACGTTCGGTGAAGCTGCCTTTGCAACGCTCGGCGATTGCGAACAGGCGGGGCTTCTCGATCCGCGCGGCCTTTATCTCGGCCTTCAGGACGGACAACCGCTTTTCTATTCCGGGAAGGCGCATCTGCTGACGGTCGCTCCCGCAAGGCAGGGCAAGGGTATCAATGTCGTGATCCCGAACCTGCTGAATTACCAGGGCTCGGTGTTCGTCACCGATCCCAAAGGCGAGCTGGCAGCGGTAACGGCGGCGCATCGCGCCGAACGTCTGGGGCAGAAGGTCTATGTCCTCAATCCCTGGGGGCTTCACGGGCTGCCGCAGCATCGCTGCAACCCGCTCCAGCCGCTGATCGAGGCGGCAACCGATCCGGCGCTCATGCGCGGGATTGCAGACGAAGCAAAGGCGCTGGCGCTCCAGTTGGTGCCTGAGCCGGAAGACGAGCGGAACCGGTATTTCCGCGAAGGCGCGCGCACGATCCTTCGGGCCGTGATGCTGCACCTCGCAACACGGGGCATGCCGGAACTTTGCACGCTGCCGGAGATGTGGCGGGTGCTGTCGAGTACGCGGCGGATCGAAAGGGCCGTCGATGAAATGAGCGCTTCCGACGCGCTGTTCGGGATGGTCGCCGATCTTGGTCAGGACCTAGCCTATCAGATCGAGAACAACCCCGATCAGTTTGCCGACTTCCGGCAAGGGGCTGTGCAGGCGCTGGATATCTTCGATCCGGTCGGTTGGCTCGGTGAAGCGGTCGGCGGTTCGGAAGTGGATTTTAAGGAGCTGAAGGAAGGCAAAGCGAGCATCTATCTGGTGATCCCGCAGGAAAAGATCGCCACGCACGGCGCCTGGCTCGGCCTGGTGACAAAGCAGGCTATCGCGGCGGTCGCCCGCTCGTCGGGCAAAAGCGAGGCGCTGTTCCTGCTGGATGAGTTTGCCAACATGGGCAGGCTCTCCGGTCTGGCCGAAAGCCTGACGGCGCTGCCCGGTCTGGGCGTGCGGGTCTGGGCCTTTGTCCAGGAGCTATCCGAGCTGATCCGGCTCTATGGCCCGCACACGGCGCGCACGGTGCTTTCGCAGGCTGAAGTGAAACAGTTTTTCGCCGTGCAGGACGAGCAACTTGCCAGAACACTCTCGGCAGCACTCGGCCAGCGCACGGTCAAAACGCGGAATTTCAATCTCGGTCGCTTCGACGATGACGAGATTGGCGAAAGCCTGGGCGAAACCGGCAGACCGCTGATGTCGCCCGATGAAATCCGCCTGATGGGCGCGGACGAACAGCTCCTGCTCATCAAGGCTCTGCCCGCGATCCGGGCAAAGAGACTGCCTTTCTGGTTCGTCGCGCCCTGGGGTTCATGGGCCGCACGCAACCCGGTCGAAGGTGAATATCCGGTCGTCCCGCCGCTCCTGCGGCTGAACTACCGGCGAAAGGAAGAGAACGATGGACGAGTTTGAAATCGAAGTCATCGGCGCGGGTCCGCCGCGCAAGCCCGATGGCCCGCTCAAGCGGTTCATCGCCAGAGCCTCGCGGGTGGTTCGTGCGCTGCTGATGCGCTCCCGCCTGCTGGCCGCAACCGGGGCCGCCGCCTTCCTGCTGTTCGTGGGAACGCCGCATGCCGGTTGGGACTACGAATGCCGCGCGCCGATGAGGCCGGGGCAGCCGTGCCGGAATGTGAGCTACTGCGCCTACTACGGAATCCAGGGGCGGCGCGTGGTTTTCCCCGAGTATGGCGAGAGCTGCCAGCTCGTAACTTTTCTGCCCCTCGATTGGGCAAAGCTGATGGGAGAGTAAAATGGACGATTACTTCTACACGCTCGACCTCGGGCCGTCCTACGGGCCGAAGCTGGAAGCCCTGGCGGCGCAAGCTTCGTTCGATGATGTCGAAGCCTTTGCAGCGGTGCTGCTGAGCCACGCCGTCGATGCTTTCGAGGCCTTCGAAGCGGATTTCGAAGCCGAAATTCAACAGGACGAAAATCTATGAAATCGCCGGAGATCGGCTCTCAGAGCCAATCCTAGATTTGTCATAACACAACTAAAAATTGTATAATAAAGTTAGGAACGCGGTATGTTGAAAGACAAGGAAACCGGCGAGTACATGGGCCTCGGCGCAAGCTTTGATGCGTCCGCCAAGCCCATCGTTACCGTCGATGTAGAGAAATATCAGTCGCTGATCGATGATCCGACGCTGACACAGGCTCAGAAAGAGGAATTTCTGCAAGCCCTGTGGGCGATCATGGTCTCATTCGTTGAGCTGGGCTTCGGTGTCCATCCGCTGCAAGAAGTATGTGGACAAGATTCCGGTAAATTGTCTCAGCAGCTAAAAGAGACGTTCAATCAGGTAAAATCCAAGGAATTGGATGAAGCCTGACAAGTAAGAATATCCAGCCCGTCGGGCGGACTGGAGGAGAAAATGACTATACATGAAAAAGATAGTAAGGCTGCTATTCGGAATGCGGTGATTTATTGCCGCGTTTCTTCTACCAAGCAGAAGCTTGAAGGCAGCGGCCTTGAAAGCCAGGAACAGCGCTGCCGCGCCTATGCCGATGAAAAGGGCTATGAGGTCGAAGCGGTCTTTCCCGATGATGTCAGTGGCGGCGGCGATTTCATGCGCCGTCCCGGCATGGTCGCGCTGCTTAGCTATCTCGAAGCTCAGAAGGGCAAGCCGTATGTCGTCATTTTCGATGATCTCAAGCGCTTTGCCCGCGACACAGAATTCCATTTGAAGCTGCGCCGCGAGTTCGCAAAGCGCGGCGCGATTATCGAGTGCCTGAATTTCCGTTTCGAGGACACGCCGGAAGGCAAATTCATCGAAACGGTGATCGCCGCGCAAGGCGAGCTGGAGCGCGAACAGAACCGCCGCCAGGTCGTGCAGAAGATGAAAGCCCGCGTCGAAAGCGGCTTTTGGGTGTTCCGCGCGCCGGTCGGCTATCGCTACACGAATGCGCCGTCAGGCGGCGGCAAGGTGCTCGTCCCCGATGAGCCGCTTGCCTCTACCGTGCGGCAGGCGCTCGAAGGTTACGCCTCCGGCCACTTCGCAACGCAGGCCGAAGTCCAGCGCTTCCTGGAGCGCGATCCGCATTTCCCAAAGGATCGGAAAGACGGCTCGCTGCGCCCGATGACAGTGACAAGGTTCCTGAAAAAGGTTGTCTATGCCGGTTATGTCGAGGCTCCCAAATGGGATGTTTCACTGCGCAAGGGCAAGCATGAAGGCCTTATCAGCTTCGAGACCTTCCAGCGCATCCAGGACAATCTTGCGGGCAAGAAACGGCTTCCGGCTGCACGCAAAGACTATAACGAGGACTTCCCGCTGCGCGGCTTCGTGCTTTGCGATTGCTGCGGTAATGCGATGACTGCCGCTTGGTCGAAAGGCTGCCGCCGTCATTACGCATATTACCGCTGCGAGACGCGCGGCTGCGAGGCGAAAAGCAAGTCGGTTCCGAAGGCGAAGCTCGAAGAAGGCTTTGCAGAAATCATGAAGAGCCTCCAGCCAACGCCGGGGCTGTTCAAGATCGCAAAAGCTATGCTGCGCGATGCCTGGGACATGCGCCTTGCCGAAGCTCACAAGGTCAAGGACGCTCTATCAAAGCAGCTCGCCGATGCGGAGAAGCAGATAGAGAGCCTTCTGGATCGTCTCGTCGAGGCGTCCAGCGCCACTGTGGTCGGCGCTTATGAGGCGCGGATCGACAAGCTGGAGCGTGAAAAGCTCGTGCTGTCCGAGCGGCTTGAAAATACGGTGCCGCCCAGCGGACGGCTGGAGGAATGTATGGAACTCGCCCTGCGATTCCTGTCAAACCCTTGGAATATATACAAAAATGGAGACTTTGTTTTACGCCAGACGGTGTTGAGATTGGCCTTCTTGAAGCCTCTCAGATACGACCAAAATGGCATGTATGGAACTCCCGAATTTGCCTTTCCATTCAAGGCTTTAGCGGGAATTTCGGGTGGAAATAGCGAGATGGTGCTGCTAGTGAGATTTGAACTCACGGCCTCTCCCTTACCAAGGGAGTGCTCTACCCCTGAGCTATAGCAGCATTGGCGGCGGTGTCCGCGACGGGCGGCTTGTGCCACAGCCCATTTCGCATATCAAGGCGTCAATTGCCCGCGTCAAGCGATATTGACCGCATGCGCGATACGGACATCATGGGCGGCGGATGGCCAGTCCGGCGCATGTCCGGAGCGAAGCGGCGGACCGATGCGCCGCGCGGCGCTGGCGGCAAGGAGGCGAAGGCCGATGGCAAAGAACGAAAGCGCCAGGGCGCGGCAGGAACGGCTGGCGGCGGAACTGCGCGCCAATCTGCAAAAGCGCAAGGCCCAGGCGCGCGCCCGCCGGGCGGGCGATGCCGATTGCCGTGACGAGGGCATTGCCGCCGCCAAGGACACCAAGCCGGGCGCCGAAGGCGGCGAGGGCGGCTAGCGCGGCGCGCGAGGCGGGCGTCGGGCGGCGCCGCCGCTGCCGCAGAGCCGTCCGGATGGCCGGTTCCGTCAAATGCGGCCGTTGCGGTCAACCATGCGTTAACCATCCCTTCAATCCTGTTTGGCACACAAAGGGTTCGCGTCCGCCCGCCGTGTTGACCGCCATGGCGGCTTTGGCGGCGCAGGGGCGCCTGCCTTGAACCGGCCCCGATCATCGTCTAGAGGGCGCCGATGCCGCGGACCGGCGGGTTCCGGTGAAGGGGCGCACGCAGCAAGGGGACCAGTTTCCAGATGGACAGCATTCGCATCGTCGGCGGCCATGAACTGAACGGCACAATTCCGATTTCGGGCGCCAAGAACGCGGCGCTGCCGCTGATGATCGCCTCGCTCCTGACCGACGATACGCTGACGCTGGAGAACGTGCCGCATCTGGCCGATGTCGAGCAGCTGATCCGCATTCTGAGCAATCATGGCGTCGACTATGCGGTGAAGGGCCGGCGCCGGGCCGAGGGGCAGGGCTATGCCCGCACGGTCGATTTCACCGCGCGCGACATCGTCGACATCACCGCGCCCTACGAGCTTGTCTCGAAGATGCGCGCCAGCTTCTGGGTGATCGGGCCGCTTCTGGCGCGGATGGGCGAGGCGCGCGTGTCGCTGCCGGGCGGCTGCGCCATCGGCACCCGGCCGGTCGATCTGTTTATCGAGGTGCTCGAGGCGCTCGGCGCGCAGATCGAGATCGAAAACGGCTATGTGCATGCGACGGCGGGCAGCGGGCTGACCGGCGCGCATTACCGCTTCCCCAAGGTTTCGGTCGGCGCGACCCATGTGGCGCTGATGGCGGCTTCGCTCGCCAACGGCCAGACGGTGATCGACAATGCGGCCTGCGAGCCCGAAGTGGTGTGCCTCGCCGAATGCCTGAACGCCATGGGCGCGAAGATCGAAGGCGCCGGCACGCGCACCATCACCATCGACGGCGTCACCTCGCTTTCGGGCGCGCGGCACCGGGTGATCGCCGACCGGATCGAAACCGGCACCTATGCGATGGCGGTCGGCATGACCGGGGGCAACGTGCTGCTCAAGGGCGCCGAAGCGTCGAGCTGGCAGACGGCCGTCGACGTTCTGGGCGAGACCGGGATCGACATCACGGCCGAAGAGGACGGCCTGCGCGTCTACCGCAACGGCAACGGGCTGAAGGCGGCCGATGTGACGACCGAGCCGTTTCCGGGCTTTCCGACCGATCTGCAGGCGCAGTTCATGGGGCTGATGACCAAGGCGAACGGCGTCTCGCACATCACCGAGACGATCTTCGAGAACCGGTTCATGCACGTTCAGGAGCTGGCGCGGCTGGGTGCCGACATCACGCTGAACGGCCAGACGGCGACCGTGACCGGCGTTCCGGTGCTCAAGGGCGCGCCGGTGATGGCGACCGATCTGCGCGCTTCGGTGTCGCTGGTCATTGCCGGCCTTGCCGCCGAAGGCGAAACCCGTGTCAACCGGGTCTACCATCTGGACCGGGGTTTTGAGCGCCTGGAAGAGAAGCTCGGCGCCTGCGGCGCGGAAATCGCCCGCGTTTCGGGCTGATTGCGGCAGCGCTCCTGTTGCACCGCGAAAGCGAAAGGCGTAGCAGTCGATCAGACCCTTTTCCCCGACCGGCAGGCGCGTGACGGACCGATGGACGGCTTGAAACTGATGGCGCTGGACGCGTCCGATCTGACGGTGATCTCCGCGCAGATGCAGGATGCGATAACCAAGCCCGACCTGATCGACTATGCGCCGGCGGCCAGGCGCTTCACCATCGTTGCCAACCGGTTCGCATGGGATGCCGAAAAGGGCGGCGGCTCGGCCACGCATGAACGGCGCAAGACCGCGCTTTCCTTCGCCCGCGTCACCGGTGTCCGGACGATCGGCATCCGGCGCGGCGATGACAGCCAGGCGCTGTCGCTTCTGGCGATCCGCTTTCATCCCGGCGAGGCGCCGGCCGGCACGATCGAACTGATCTTTGCCGACGACGCGGCGATCCGGCTCGATGTCGAGGTGATCGAGGCGCAGATGGCCGATCTGGGCGCTGCGTGGGAGACACGCTTCAAACCCCGCCACCCGGCCGGCTGACAACAGGATCGTTCGCCGTGCCGCATTTTCTCGACAGCGCAGACCGCGATTTTCCCGCCCGTTTCGGTGCCTTTCTGGGGCTGAAGCGGGAAGTGTCGGCCGATGTCGAAGCGACAGTGCGCGCGATCATCGACGATGTGCGCCAGAACGGCGATGAAGCGCTGGCGCGGCTGACCAAGAAGTTCGACCGGCTGGATTTGAGTGCGGTGCCGATGCGCGTCGGCGCCGACGAGGTGGCTGAAGCCGTCGCCGGGATCGACGCCGAAACGCTGGAGGCGCTGACCCTGGCGCGCGACCGCATCCGGTCGCACCATGGCCGGCAGATGCCCAAGGACGACATTTACACCGACGCGATCGGCGTGACGCTTGGCGGCCGCTGGACGGCCGTCGAGGCGGTCGGGCTCTACGTTCCCGGCGGGACGGCGGCCTATCCCTCGTCTGTGTTGATGAACGCGGTGCCAGCGGTCGTCGCCGGCGTCAAGCGCATCGTCATGGTCGTGCCATCGCCCGACGGTGTGCTCAACCCGCTGGTGCTGGCGGCGGCCGATCTGGCCGGCGTCACCGAGATCTACCGGATCGGCGGGGCGCAGGCGGTGGCCGCGCTGGCCCATGGCACGGAGACGATTCCACCCGTTGCCAAGATCGTCGGACCGGGCAACGCCTATGTGGCGGCGGCCAAGCGCGCCGTTTTCGGCACGGTCGGCATCGACATGATCGCCGGCCCCTCCGAAGTGCTGGTCGTCGCCGACGGCGACAACGATCCCGACTGGATCGCCGCCGACCTTCTGGCCCAGGCCGAGCATGACGCAAACGCGCAATCGATCCTGATCACCAACGATGCGGGCTTTGCCGACGCGGTGGCCGGCGCGGTCGAGCGGCAATTGACCACGCTGGCGCGCGGCGAGACCGCGGCGGCGAGCTGGCGCGATTTCGGCGGCATCGTCACGGTCGACGACATCCATTCCGGCGACACGCTCGCGCTGATCGACCGCATCGCCGCCGAACATCTGGAACTGGCCTGCGAGAATGCCGACGATCTGGCGAACCGGGTCACCAATGCGGGCGCGATCTTCGTCGGCCGGCACACGCCCGAAGTGATCGGCGACTATGTGGGCGGCTCCAACCATGTGCTGCCGACGGCCCGGTCGGCGCGTTTTTCGTCGGGACTTTCGGTGCTCGATTTCGTCAAGCGCACCTCGATCCTGAAACTCGGCCCGGACCAGCTTCGCGCGCTCGGCCCCGCCGCGATCCGGCTCGCCGAGGCCGAGGGTCTGGGCGCCCATGCGCGCTCGGTCGCCATCCGCATGAACCCGGGAGGGCCCGATGGCGGATGAGACCGATTTTGCGCCGGAAGACCGGCTGAGCGATCTGACGCTGGACGACTCCATCGGCAGGTCGACGCCCGATGTGGAGCATGAGCGCGCCGTCGCGATCTTCGACCTGATCGAGGAAAACCGGTTCAAGCCGGTGGGCGATGCGGGCAATGGCCCCTACACGCTGCATCTGTCGGTGGTCGACGGCAAGCTGGTCTTCGCCGTCAAGCGCGAGGGTGGCGAGGACGTTGCCACGCACATCCTGTCGCTCGGCCCGTTCCGCAAGATCGTCAAGGACTATTACATGATCTGCGAGAGCTATTACGAGGCGATCAAGAGCGCGACGACGAGCCAGATCGAGACGATCGACATGGCACGGCGCGGCGTTCACAATGACGGTTCGGAAACGCTGATGGACCGGCTCGACGGCAAGATCGCCATCGATTTCGACACCGCCCGGCGCCTCTTCACGCTGGTCTGCGTGCTGCACTGGAAGGGGTGAGGGGCGGATTTCCGCTGGGGCGGGACAATCAACGCCCCAATACCGATCATCGACAAACACAAGCGCCAATCGATCGCGAGCAGTTGTCATTTACCGGCTTGGCCAGAGTTGGATGGCAGGCGCCTTGTCGACTCGCGCAGATCGAACGCCATTGGATTCTCGTTTTTCGTTTATCTGTTCTGCGACTTGGAACGAATTGACCTGAGCCCCTGAATCTCCTCCAGATTTTGGTAGAGTCCGTCGATCACGGAGACGGACGAATGAAGCGTTCACGGTTCACGGAAGAGCAGATCATAGCGATCCTGAAGGAGCAAGAATCG